>Ga0111177_108_pt1 | contig 32958 bp, 38 predicted proteins | sample DeeMarSWOR324_28_FD_80230 | JGI IMG/M metagenome (GOLD analysis project Ga0111177, IMG submission 80230) | Chlamydiae bacterium SM23_39
ATCAGCTCAGCTCATGCTGCAAAGGGCAGCTGAGCTGAGTCTTCGCGACTCCAAATTTATTTTTACATTTTACTGAAGTGTAAGATTATGTTCTACCTATTACAGATCCAAATAGATGGATCTGACCTGCCCCCTAAATTCGTCCATTTTTTAGTTTACTCTTTTTGTTTTTCATATATAAGCTTCTTCCTATACAAGTTTTTTCTTTAACAGGTAAAAACAAACTTCCTAATCTCCCTAGGGGGATTTCGCCGGCCTCATTTTTATATTCTTTTGGAGTCATATAACCCAAACTACTATGAGGTCGATCTATATTGTAATAATCTTGCCATCTCTTGGCTAAAATCTTTGCTTCTAAAATAGTCTTAAATATATTCTTGATCCAAGAACTCTTTTCTAAATTTCCCATTAAAACTTTCTATATGACCATTTTTATAAGGTTTTCCAGGAGGAATATAGTTGAGCTTGATATTATTTTCATTTGCCCAATTTTTAATAACAATTGCTATGTATTCAGGACCATTATCTAATTTTATATTTTTTGGAACACCTCTGGTTTTTATAAGTTTTTCTAATTGTTTTACAACTTTTTTAGATTTAAAGCTGGTAGAAACAGATAATAAGAGATTCTCTGCTATAAGAATCTATAACATTAAATATCCGCAATTTTTTTCCATTTTCTAATCTGTCAGACACAAAATCCATTGCCCATAAATCATTTATACTTGAAGCTTGATCTTGAATACCTGTAGAAATATTACTATATTTTTTCTTTCGCTTTGTTCTATGCGATAAATTTAATTTTTTATAAATCGCATATACTTTTTTATGATTTACCAATATTTTTTTTCTTCTTAAAACAGCATAAATCCTTCTATAGCCATAACAGATATATTTTTTGGATATTTTTAATATCTCGTGTTTTAACTCTTTTGCATCTTTATAAATTTTTTTATAACGATGAGTGGATCTGCTAAAATTTAGATGCTCACAGGCCTTTCTTTCACTGATTTTATATACAGACTTAAAATAGTGAACAATCTCTCTAAAAGACTGTGAGCCTACCACTTTTTTGATAGAGCATCCTTCATAGCTTCTTTTGCCAGAGTTAATTCTGCTACTATCTTTTTTAATTGCCTATTTTCTTTTTCTAACAATTTCAGCTTTCTTATTTCCACACTACTCATGTCTCTATACTTCTTTTTCCAAGCATAAAAAGTAGTTTTAGAAATATTATTTTTTCTGCAGAGCTCTTCTATAGTATTAGTTTGATCTGCTTCTTGCAAAATTCTTAATATTTAATCTTCTGAAAATCTTTTTTTCATGATTACTCCTTTTTGGTTAGTAAAGTATATCATGGATCAGATTTTGGGGAGCGCGTCAAAAAAATTTATCTCCCAAAGATCTTTTAGTTAGATTAGTTAGAATTTATAAGCTTTCTATAAATGGAGAATGGGTGACTTCTGAAATCACTTATAAAACAAGAGCTATTTTAGATAAACTTAATCTTACTGTTACGTAAAAATGGTTCTTCAAAGTGGGAAAAAATTAAAATATAAAAAGTGGAAAGAAATAGTTATAGAACCTACAAATGTTATCGATACAAAAAAACTAGAAGTTCATTGGCCAACATATAGAAGAAAACCAAAAAGATATCATCCATGGAGATAGAAAGCTTTTTTTAGCCGCGTTCTTTCCCCATGGGGGAAGATATTTCTTTCTTTTTTTTGTTTGTATTGATAAAACTTTTATAAACACCAAAGGTATTAATATAATAAAACAATATCCAAAGTCTAAAAAAGAACCATTTCTACTTAGCCAGAGGAAAGCTCATTTCTACTTAGCCCTGACATAAAAAAAACATTTTAATTAAATGCAATTTTTTTTAAATTTATCTATAAAATATGTTAGTATTAGGAATAGAATCTACCTGCGATGAAACTGCTGCAGCAATAGTAGAAGATGGTTATAAAATTTTTTCAAATGAGATCGCTTCTCAAATAGATATCCATAAAAAATATGGAGGAGTCTTCCCCGAACTTGCTAGTAGAATCCATATAAAAAATATTATTCCAATAATAGATCTTTCTTTAAAAAATGCAAAAATAAAAAAAGAAGATATAGATCTAATTGCTGTAGCAAAAGGCCCTGGATTAATAGGGCCTCTTTTAATTGGAGTCAATGTAGCAAAAGCTTTATCTATTTCATTAAAAAAACCTTTTATAGGAGTTAACCATATAGAAGCTCATATATATGCTGCAATGATGGAAAATTTAAATAATTTAAAGTTTCCAGCTCTTGGTTTAATAATCTCAGGAGGGCATACTATATTAACAAAAATTTTAGATATAGGTAAATATGAAAAAATTGGAGCAACAACAGATGATGCTATAGGAGAATCTTTTGATAAAGTAGCAAAAATTTTAGGATTAGAATATCCTGGGGGTCCTATTATAGAAAAATTAGCAAAACAGGGTGATAGTAATAGATATGATTTTAAAGCTGGGAAAATAAAAAATAGACCCTTTGATTTTTCCTTTAGTGGATTAAAAACAAAAGTATTATACACAGTCAAAGGTCAAAATTCTTCTATGCATAATGCTATCATAATAAAAAAAAATGATAAAAAAGATATAGCAGCTTCTTTTCAAAGAGCTGTTTTCGAAGATATAATAAAAAAAAGTTATATTGCAGCTAAAAATTTCAACTGCAAAGCTATTTATATAGGAGGAGGTGTTTCTAACAATCAAAAGTTAAAAGATATGTTTTATGAAAAAAAAATAAACATACCAATATTTTTTCCTAAAAAAGATCTTAGTTTAGATAATGCTGCTATGATAGCTGGGTTAGGATATCAAAAATTTAAAAAAAGAATAATAGGCGATTTGCTATCTTTACATCCTCTCTCCTCTATACCCTTATAATTTTTAGTTGTATCAATTATCCTTTTTAAGATAAAATCCTCTTTTAAGGAATTTTATGGCTAAAAAAACAGCAAGAGAAGTTATTAGATTAAAAAGTACAGAAAGTAAAGAATGTTATTGGACTACTAAAAACAAAAAAAATTCACAAGAACGTTTAGAACTAAAAAAATATGATAAAAAATTAAGAAAACATGTGATATTTAAAGAATCCAAATAATTATGTATGAATTTTTTGTAGCTTTAAAATATTTAATACCTAAAAAAAAATCTTTAAATGCTACTATAATCTCCCTAATCTCAATATTTGTTATAACTTTAGTAATATGGTTGATTTTAGTATTTTTATCAGTAACAAGAGGAATAGAAAAAAACTGGTTAAATAAATTAACAACTTTAAATGCTCATCTAAGAATTATTCCCACAAAAAAATATTATAATTCTTATTATTATCAAATAGACAAAATATCAAAAAATTCTAATTTCACTTTAAAAACTATAAGAGAAAAATACAGATCCGCAACATCTGATCCCTATAATAATAAAATTGATAGAGAAATACCTCAAATATTACCAAAAAAAGAGAGTTATGAAGATGGATCTATAATAGATCCTGTAAAAAAATCTTATGAAATTTTAAAAAGTAAAAAAGATATATATTTTCAAGATTATGAAATATCAGCAGCTCCTTTGAAAATATCTCTTTTAAGACAATTTAAAAATTTTGTTGACAAGGAGAGTTTTATCTCGCAGATGTCTTATATCTTATCTCTTCCTGAAAATAACCCCTACCTCTCTTCTATAATATTAAAACCAAAAATAGATGATTTAAACAACCTTCTTTTTTATTTAAAAAAAGAAGAATCAAGTCAAGATTTTTTTAGATTTTTCAAAAATATAAAAATAAAAAAAATAAATATATGTTCTATAGATAAAAAAACATTCCCTGAAAATAGTTATTTTACTGCTTTTGCAAAATTTAAAAAAAACAAACCTATAAAAATTTTTATAGAAAACTCCTCTTTAAAAACTTCCAAATTAATAAAAGGAATTATTTTTTTTAAAAATGGTAATTTTATTTTTAAAAATGAAAAAAACAAATATTTTTTAGAAAATTGTAAAGTTTATATTAAAAATCCATATATTCTAAATATATCAGAAAAATTTTTACCAAAACTATTAATAACAACAAAAATACAAAATAAGGAACTCAAAGGAAAAGTAGATTTAACAGATTTAAAAATTTTAGAAGCTAACATTAAATTTTCTTTTGATAAACCCCCAAAATATGAACCTCTTTGGATATATAAAATAAATAATAAAATAATTATGCCAAAAAATATATTTTATTATCCCATCATCCTTCCTAAAATGTTTAAAAAAAATGGAGTATTATTAGGAGACAAAGGTTGTTTTTCCTACACTGAAAGAGCTCCTTTTTCTATAAAAGAAAATAAAATTAAAGTTTTTGTATCGGGATTTTATGATCCAGGAGTGTTACCGATAGGAAATAGATCTGTCATAGCTTCAAAAAATATAACTTCTACTCTACTATCTTCCTCTTTTATTCCTGAAGATATCTCATCTAATGGAATATTTATTTGGGCAAAAAACATCACTTCTGTTGATCAAATAAAAAAAGATTTAGAAAAACATTTTAAAAAAGAAAAAATAGACAAATTTTGGAGAATAGAAACTTATAATGAATATCCCTTTTCTAAAGATCTAATGCAACAATTTCAAAGTGACAGACTACTTTTTACCTTAATAGCTATTATTATACTAATAGTAGCTTTTTGCAATATAATCTCTTTTCTAATAATACTAGTAAATGACAAAAAAAAAGAGATAGCAACATTACAAGCAATGGGAGCTACAAAAAAAAGTATAGCTTTAATATTTGGTTTTTGTGGAATAGTTGTCAGTTCAATCAGTTCAGTTTTTGGAATACTAACAGCATTATTCACTTTAAGACATTTAGATTCTTTAATAAAATTTTTAAGTTTTTTACAGGGTCATAGTATGTTTAATAAAGCTTTTTTTGGAGAAAAACTACCCAACACTTTTAGTATAGAAGCTCTATTTTTTATATTAATATCAATACCAATAATATCTATAATTTCTGCAATAGTTCCTGCTATTAAAGCATGTAAAATAAACCCCTCTAAAATCTTAAGATAAATTATGAGCATAATTCTAGAAGCTAAAAATATATATAAAACATTTGATGAAACAGAGATATTATCTAACATAAATCTATCAATAAAAGAAAATTCATCCATTGCTATAATAGGAGCTTCAGGCGAAGGAAAAACAACTCTCTTACATATATTAGGAACTTTAGAAAGACCTACAAAAGGCAATATATATATATGTAACAAACCAATAAAAGATGTAAATATTTTAAGAAACACCTTTTTTGGTTTTATCTTTCAATCTTATAATCTATTTGAAGATTTAACGATATTAGAAAATGTTATTTTACCTGCAAAAATAGCAAGAAAAAATTATATAAAAAAAGCTATCTCTCTTTTAAAAGAGCTAAACCTTGAAAATAAAAAAGACTATCCTACAAAAATTTTATCTGGAGGAGAAAAACAAAGAGTAGCTATAGCTAGAGCTTTCTGCTTAGATCCTAAAATAATCCTTGCAGATGAACCAACAGGCAATTTAGATAGTAAAAATTCAGAAAAAATACACCATCTTTTATTAAATTTTGTAAATAAAAAAAACAAAAGCTTAATATTGGTAACACATGATGAAGAGTTAGCATCTTTTTGTGATGAAAAATTTATTTTAAAAAGAGGAAAATTAATAAAAAAGGAACAATCATGAAAATATTAATAATTGGATGTGGATATGTAGGATTAGTAACAGGTGTGTGTTTCTCAGAAATGGGTAACAAAGTTACCTGTTTAGACATAGATAAGAAAAAGATTGAAAATTTAAAAAAAGGAAAAATACCTATATTTGAACCTGGATTAGAAGATATCTTAAAAAGAAATAGCAAAGCTGATAGATTATTTTTTTCTAATGATTACAAAAGTGTAAAGGAATCAGAGATAATTTTTTTTACTATACCCACACCTTCTAATAACGATGGATCTTGCAATTTATCTTATTTAACCTCATCAGCTCAATCTGTTGCTAAAAATATAAATGGTTATAAAATTTTAGTAATTAAATCTACAGTTCCTGTAGGATCAACTTTTCAAATAAAAAAGTTAATAGAAGAAGTGATAAAAAAAAGAAAGTTAAAAATAGAATTCGATATAGTATCTAATCCTGAATTTTTAAAAGAGGGAACAGCTATTTTAGATTGTATGAAACCAGATAGAATAATAATAGGCAGTGAATCTAAAAAAGCTACAAAAACACTAAAAAAACTTTACTCTCCATTTATGTTAAACCATCAAAAATTAATAGAGATGGATATTTTATCCTCAGAACTAACAAAATATGCTGCTAATGCTATGTTAGCTACAAGAATCTCATTTATGAATGAATTATCTCATATCTGCAAATTAACAAATGCAAATATTAATAACATAAGATTAGGAATAGGGTCAGATAAAAGGATTGGAGATAGTTTTTTATATGCAGGAATAGGTTATGGGGGTTCTTGTTTCCCAAAAGATTTAAAAGCTCTCTGTTTCTTATCCAAAAAATTAGGATACACCCCTAAATTATTAGAAGCAGTAGATTATATTAATGAACAACAAAAAAAATCTTTTTTTAAAAGCATAAAAAAATATTTTGAAAAAAGGGGCGGATTAAAAGGAAAAACTATCGCTATATGGGGACTATCTTTTAAACCAGATACAGATGATATAAGAGGATCCCCTTCTTTATGTTTAATAAAAAATTTAGAAAGAGAGGGCGTTAATTTAAAATTATATGATCCCATTGCAATAAAAAAAGCTAAAATATCATTAAAAAAATTGAAAAATATATCATGGTGTCAAGACAAAATAGAAGCTGCAAAAGGAGCTGATGGTATAGCTTTATTTACCGAATGGAAAGAATTTAGACTTGTAAATTTAGATCTTTTAAAAAATAATATGAAAAACAGAGTTTTTTTTGATGGAAGAAATCAATATAATTCTCAAGAGATGAAAAAAAGGGGATTTGAATATATAGGAATAGGAGTAACAGAAATTGTTAAAAATAAATAAATATATAGAAAAAAATAAAAAAATTATAAATAAAAGATTGAGAGAACTAATCCCCAAAAATCGTGATCTTATACAAAAAAAACTATTTGAATCAGCAAATTATGCACTTCATCCTGGTGGGAAAAGATTAAGACCAATATTAGTATTAGCAACTGTTGAAACTTTAGAAAAAGATCCTTCAGATGCATTAGATATAGCTTGTGCAATAGAATTAATACATACCTACTCTTTAATTCACGATGATCTACCAATAATAGATAACAGTAATTTAAGAAGAAATAAGGCCTCTTTACACAAAAAATACTCTCCCTGGCTAGCTCTTTTATGTGGAAATTTTTTATTAACTTATGCATTTGAAATTATTACTAACAGTAAAAAATTATCTAATTTTAAAAAAAATAAAATAATATCCGTTATTTCAAAAAAAATAGGTGGAATGGGAATGCTTGCAGGTCAATACCTAGATATTTTTTTTGAAAATAAAAAAATAGATTATAAAACATTATCTCTCATACATGAAAAGAAAACTGCTTGTTTAATAACTGCTTGTTTAGAATGTGGAGCTATAATTTCAGAGGCTAACAACAATGAGATACATGCTTTAAAAAACTTTGGAGAAAAAATAGGATTAGCATTTCAATTAGTAGATGATATGTTAGATAAAACATCAAATAAAAAAATACTTGGGAAACCAACAAACATAGATTTGAAAAATAAAAAAGCTAATATTTTAAATTTTTATAATATAAAAAAATCAAAAGAAATAATAAAAAAATTATATGATAATGGAATATTACATTTAGCAACCTTACCATATCCTCCTCCACTTTTAAAAGACTTAGCATATAAACTAATCTATAGAGACTACTAAAAATGAAAAAAAAACATATCTTAGTTACAGGAGGAGCAGGATATATAGGTAGCCAAACATGTAAGATGTTGAAAAAAAAAGAATTTTTACCAATATGTTTAGACAACTTATCTACAGGAAATAAAAATTCTGTTAAGTGGGGACCTCTTATAATAGGAGATCTAACTAAAAAAGAGACATTAGAAAAGGTTTTTAAAAAATATGAACCTCTAGCCTGCATCCATTTTGCAGGAGTATCTTCCGTCTATGAATCCTTTAAAAATCCAAAAAAATACTATAAAAATAATATTGAAGGAAGTTTAAATCTTTTTTCAACCATGAAAAAATATAAGGTACGAACTTTGATATTTTCAAGCAGTGCTTCTATTTATGGAAATCCAAAAAAAATTCCTATAAAAGAAACACATATAAAAAATCCAATATCTGCTTATGGTAAATCTAAACTCGAAATAGAAAAAATATTGAAAAACCTACAAAAAAGAGGTGATTTAAACTATATATCTCTTAGATATTTTAATGCAGCAGGTGCTGATATAGATGTAGAAATAGGAGAAAACCATAAAGATGAAACCCATTTAATTCCTTTAGTTATCTATGCTGCATTAAACAAAAGAAAACATATAAAAATCTATGGTAACGACTATCCAACGCCTGACAAGACTGCTATAAGAGATTATATCCATGTTACAGATCTAGCGGATGCACATATAAAATCCCTTTTTTTACTTTTACAAAAAAGAGAGAGTATACAATTAAATCTAGGCTCTGGTCATGGATATTCAGTTAAAGAAATTATAGATGCTATAAAAAAATATACCACAACTTCTTTCAAAATTATCCATTGTAAAAGAAGAAGAGGAGATCCTCCTATTTTGGTTGCAGATAACAGTAAAGCAAAAAAATTTTTAAACTGGAAACCAAAATATTCAGATTTAAAAACTATTATTTTAACAGCATGGAGATGGCATAAAAAATGTATTTAATATTTTTTTTTATTTCCACTTTTTTTATGATTTTTTTAAATAATTTAAAACTCATTTTTTATTCTCCTTTACTTGCCATTTCTTTATTTAAACAAAATTTTTTATTCTGTATTTGGCTTGCTATTTTATCAGGTTTTACAACAGATCTTTTTTCCTCTTTTCCATTTGGACTACATATTTTAAGTTATACTTTAGCTATGTTTATCCTTTATCATTTAAAAAGATTTTTTAAAGAAAATATTATTAATACAACTATTGTTTCCATTCTAATATCTATCTTTTATACTCTTTTCTTTATATCATTTCTCTTCATCTTTGAAAGATCCTTAAAAATATCTTTTAACTGGATAATAACCGATTTAATAATAATGCCTTTTTTTGATGGCATATATACTCTCTTTCTATTTCTAATACCCTTAAGTTTTTTGCAATTCCTAAAAAAAAGAATGCTATTTTTAAGAAAAAGATGAAGATTAAAAAATTATTTATTTTAATATGTTTTATCTCTTTTATTTGCACAAGCTGGAGATTTGCAACTAAAGGGTTCAGACCACATAAAATTTTTAACTTACGAAATTTAAAAGATAGTTATAAGGATATAAAACCTCCTGAAAAAATAGATAAAATATTAAATCAAAAATACAAATATTTAAACAAAGGATCGCAACTATATGTTTTTGCATCAGAAGATAAAAAATATGTTATCAAATTTATCTCCTCCAACAAATATAAAGAACCTTTTAGAAGAAACATCTTATCTTTGCTCCCAATAAATTTTAAAAATTACAGAAAAACAAAAAAAATAAATAGGGAAAGAAATCTAAAAAATGCAATAAATAGTTATTTAATTTCATATAACTATTTAAAAAAGGAAACAGGAACTATATATATACATCTTAAAAACAGAAAAATTTTTAAAAAAAAATTAACAATAATTGATAATGTAGGGTCATCTTATAATATAAATATAAATTCAAAATTTTTTATAATTCAAAAAAAAGCAGAAAAATTAAAACCAAAAATTTTAAAAATTATAAAAGATAAAAATAAAGAAGAATTAAAAAAAATAGTATTAGATTACTTTAATCTATCCTTTTCCATCGTAAAAAAAGGATTTATCAATAAAGATTCTTCCATTAAAAATATTGGCTATATCGATGAAGAGTTAATAGAAATGGATTTAGGAAGATTTGTCAAAATAAAATCTCCAAATTTTTATGAAAATTTAAAAAAATATACTTTTTTAAATAAAAAATTTTTTGAAAAAAATTCTCCTGATATAATAAAATTTTTTGAAAAAAATTTAAAAAATTATGAAAATAAAATTTATTAAATCTCTATCTGACTACACATTAAATGCTATAAAAATAATTTTTAAAGCAGGAGACATATTAAAAGAGGGATTTTATAAACACAATATATATTTTGAAAAGAAAGGAATCCATAATTTAGTAACAAAATATGATACAAAATCAGAAGAATTTATTATAAAAGAACTTAAAAAAAAATATCCAACTCACTCTTTTTTATCTGAAGAAAAGGGTAGAATAGGTAAAAAAGAATTTGAATGGATTATAGATCCTTTAGATGGAACCGTTAATTTTTATCATCATATACCTTTTTTCTCAATAAGCATAGCGTTAAAAAGAAAAGATGAAATAATTCTTGGCATAATCTTTAATCCTTTAAACAAAGAATTATTTATAGCAGAAAAAGGAAAAGGAGCTTATTTAAATGAAAAAAAAATAAAAGTTTCCAAAACCAAACTAATAAAAAATGCAATACTAGCGACAGGATTCCCATACATTTTAAAACAAAATCCAAATAGATGTATAAACCATTTCTTTGACATTGCAAAACTAGGTCTCCCTATTAGAAAATTAGGTTCAGCTGCATTAAATTTAGCATATGTTGCTTCTGGGCGTTTTGATGTTTACTGGGAAACCAATCTAGCGCCTTGGGACTATTCAGCTGGAAAGTTAATAGTAGAAGAAGCAAAAGGAAAAATTTCAGATTGGAAAGGCTTACCCTTTAAAATAAATAAAACAAATACTATACTAGCTACAAACAATAAAATACATAATGAAATGGTGCAAATTTTAAAAAAATGATGGATAAAATAATAGATGGCAAAAAAATTTCAGAAAATATTCTTGAAGAATTAAAGAAAAAAATTTCAAAAATAGGACAAAACAAAATAGGTCTTGCATTTATATTAATTGGGGATAATCCAGCTTCTAAAACATATGTAAAAATGAAACAAAGAGTTTGTAAAAATATAGGAATTCAATCGTACTACTTAGAATTAGAAAAAACTGTTTCAGAAGATGAAATTTTAATAGAATTAGATAAACTAAATAAAAATAATAATGTTCATGGAATATTAATACAGATGCCTCTTCCTCCTCATATAAATGAAAAAAGAATAATCTATGCAATAGATCCCAAAAAAGATGTTGATGGATTTCATCCTATAAATCTTGGCAAGTTAATGTTAGGAGAACAAGATATCTTTTTTCCCTGCACTCCTTATGGTATCAAGATATTACTCGAACGAGAAAACATAGAAATAGAAAAAAAACATTTAGTAATACTTGGTAGAAGCAATATTGTAGGTAAACCACTTTTTAACATTTTAATTCAAAATCAAAAAGGATGTAATGCTACTATTACTATGTTACATAGTAAAACGGATAATATAAAAAAATATACTACACTTGCAGATATTTTAATCTCTGCTATTGGAAAACCTCTTTTCATAAAGGAAGATATGATAAAAAAAGATAGCATTATAATAGATGTTGGGATAAATAGAATATGGGACAACGAAAAATCAAAGATTGTGGGAGATGTAGATTTTGAAAACGTTTTAAACAAAGTAAAAAAAATAACACCCGTTCCTGGAGGGGTAGGCCCTATGACAATAGCTATGCTTATGGAGAACTGCTATAAAAGTTTTATAAAAAAGCTCTCTTTATGAAAGAACTTAAAGGCATATTAACCACCACCTATAAAGGATATGGCTTTGTAAAGCCAATATCAAAAAAAAATATTGAAGATATTTTTATTCCAAAAAAATATATTAAAGGAGCAATAGATAAAGATTTAGTCAAGGTTAAATTATTTGATAAACCATCTAAAAAGGGATTAGAAGGTAAAATAACAAAAATAATAAATAGAAAAATAAAAAATTTAGTAGGTATTGTAATAAAAAAAACCAAAAATTATTATCTATCTTTTATACCCTCCTTAGGAAAAGATGTTAATGTTTATATAAAAACAAGAAAAAAATTAAAAAATGGCGATCGCATTTTAATACAATTAGATAAAGATATTAAACGTCATTTTTTACTTGGGTCATTAATAAAAATTTTCGGAAATATCAAAGATCCTTCGATAGATATAAAAGTAGCCATAGAAGAATACTCTTTAAACCCCTATTTAGAAAAAAAAATAAAAATAGATAAAAAATTAGACCTTAAAAACAGAAAAGACTTTACCCATCTAAATTGCTTTACTATAGATCCCAAAAATGCAAAAGATTTCGATGATGCTATTTCAATAACAAAAAAAAACAATATTTTTCAGTTAGGCATCCATATTGCAGATGTTGCTTATTTCATAAAACCTAAATCAGAATTAGATAAAAAAGCATATGAACGTACCAACTCCACCTATTTTCCTAATTATTGTATACCTATGTTACCATATAAGTTAGCTAATGATCTATTAAGTTTAAAACCTGGTAAACTAAGACTATCTATCTCTGTAATTATAGATTTTGACAAAAATGGAAAAGTAAAAAAATATGATATTTGCAGATCTTATATAAAAAGCAAAAAACGTTTTACTTATTCAGAAGCAACAAATATAAAAAAAACCGATCCTTTTTATTCAGATATACAAAATATGAAAAAACTAGCTCTTATCTTAAAAAAAATTAGATTTGAAAGAGGGAGCATAGATTTTGCTCTTCCAGAAGTTGTAATATCTTTAGATAAAAATGGGGCTCCTCAAAAAGCTACATTGGAAGAATATGATATCTCTCATCAAATGGTTGAAGAGTTTATGCTTAAAGCAAATGAAATAGTAGCACAATATCTATCTGAAAAAAATAAAATCTTGATCTATCGGATACATGAAAAACCATCAAAGACTACCTTTGAAGAATTTTATTCCTATGCAAGAAAATTAGGCTTTCATCTTCCAAGTTCTCCTGATCATAAAGATATTCAAAATATTTTTTTAAAAGCAAAAAATACTCCCCATCTTCATAGATTATCAATAAATTTTATCCGCAGCATGAAACTAGCTTTTTACTCTTCTGAAAATATTGGTCACTATGGTTTAGCATTAGAGCATTATTGCCATTTTACTAGTCCTATCAGAAGATATAGCGATCTTGTCATACAAAGATTACTATTCGATAAGATAAAAAATATCGATTTAAAAAAAATAGCTACCCATTGTTCGGAAAAAGAGAAAAACAGTTTCAAAGCTGAATTTTCTGTCATATATTTAAAAAAACTAAGATTACTAGAAAAATGGTTTAAGCAAAATCCAAACAAACAATATGTAGCTACAATTACAAAAATAAAACCCTACCACATCTATTTTGAAATAGAAGAATTACTCTTTGAAGGAAATATTCATATCTCTAATTTTTTAGATGATTATTATATATATGATAAAAAAACTTTAAGTTTTTCAGGTGAAAAAACAAAAAAAAAGATTTTTATATCCAACAAAATAAAAGTCAAAATAAAAAAAATAGATCTCTCTTTATTAAATATAAACTGGACAATATGAAATTACCCCTCTCTTTTTATCAAACAAAAGATGTTGAAAAAATTGCAAAAGATTTACTAGGTAAATTTTTATATACAAAAATAAATAACAACTTAACAGGAGGAATGATCATAGAAACAGAAGCTTATGGAGGAATATATGACAAAGCCTCTCATGCATATAACAACAGATATACTAAAAGAACCTCGACAATGTATGAAAAGGGAGGCATATCTTATATATACCTCTGTTATGGAATACACTATCTTTTCAATATAGTAACAAACAAAAAAAACATACCTGAAGCTGTTTTAATAAGAGCTCTTATCCCAACAATAGGTATAAAAAAAGGATCTATAAATTTAACATCTGGGCCTGCTCTTTTAACTAAAGCATTAAAAATTGATAAAAAATTAAATGGAATTTTCTTAAATAGCAATATTATTTGGTTAGAAGACAAAAAAATAAAAATAAAAAAAGAGATGATATCTATAACTAAAAGGATAGGAATAGATTACGCTGAAGAAGATGCAGATAGACCATGGAGGTTTTTCATAAAAAAACCTTTTATAAAAAACCTTTTATTAAATAATATAAACAAAAAACACAAGAGATATCCTTGAAAAAATATTTTTTAGCAGGACTTATTATCCTTCTTCCTTTAACTATAACAATTTTTGCTATAACATTTATTGTCAATTTTCTAACTAAACCTTTTATGGGAATGGTTACAAAATATCTATCAAAAACCCAAATCAGCAAGTGGGGATTACCCTTATTAACACCAGAACAAATAGTTAAATATGGCAGTCAACTAATAATAATACTTGGGATCCTGCTTTTCACAATTTTTCTAGGGTATATTGCAAGGTTGTTTTTCATAAAATCATTAGTTTCTTTAAGTGATAAAATACTAAAAAAAATACCTCTTGTTAATAAAGTATATAAAACTTCTCAAGAAATTATTAACACATTATTTATAACAGACAAAAACTCATTCAAACAAGTTGTATTAGTGCCTTTCCCCTCTCCAAATATCTACGGTTTAGGGTTGATAAGCAAAGAATCTCCTAAAACCTGTTCTGAGAAAAGCAATTCTAATTTAATCTCTGTATTTGTTCCTACAACACCCAATCCCACTTCTGGATTTTTATTGATGTATAAAAAAGAGGATCTATTATTTATAGATATGAAGACAGAAGATGCTATTAAATATATTATATCTTGTGGTGTAGTTACTCCTAAAAAGAGGAAAAAATGAAAAAATCTTTAATAACAGGTCTTATTATTTTACTTCCTATTATCATCACTTTTTTTGTTATCTCATTTATATTAAATCTATTTACTGATCCCTTTTTTGAAATTACCTACAATCTCTTACAAAAACTAGAAAAACCTTTTCCCATTTTAGCTTCAAAACAGATTTTAACGCTAATATCCAGAATAATAATAATATTATTATTCTTATTAGTAATCCTCCTTTTAGGTTTTTTAGGTAAATGGTTTTTCTTTAAGAGTCTTCTCAATCTAACAAATAAAATATTTATGAAAATACCCTTTTTCAAAACTATCTATCATACTTCCAAAGATATGATATCCTCTCTTTTATCTATAAAAGAAAGAAAGGCTTTTAGATATCCAGTTATGATAAAATTTCCTTCAAAAAAAAGTAATTGTATTGGTATTACTTCAGGATCTGTTCCTTATGAAATCCAAAAAAATTTCAATGAAGAATTAGAACCTATATTTGTTCCAACAGCTCCCCAGCCTATTTCTGGATATCTTATACTTGCCAAAAAAAAGGATATAACAAAAATAGATATGACAAATGAAGAAGCTGTTAAATTTACAGTATCTTGTGGAGTGATCACTCCAGAAATTATTAAAGAGTTAAAAGATGGAGAAAAAACTTCCTAAAATTATCTTTATAGAAGTAAAAAAATCTTTAGAAAAGATCATAAAAATTATTCAAATTGCCAAATGGTATTTTGAAAAATCATATTCTAATCCATCTTTAAAAAAAAATCTAATTTTCTTAGTATCCGATGAAAAATCTAAAAAATTCGTAGATGATCTTTTATGGAAAGAACCAAAAATCAGTTTTATCCCTCATAGCATAGATATTTTTGATTTCATCACAATCACAAAAAAAGAGCTAGAAGCTAATTATATTTTTAATTTAACAGAAAACCCTATTTCTATACTTCCTAAAGAAATAATATACGAATTTGACGATCAAACAGAGCCAAAAAAAATAAAAATATCAAAAAAAAAATTTAAATTTTACAAAGAAAAATCCCTATCTATAGAATCAAGATAAATTTTCTTGAATTTATAACTTTTTTTTTTTATTATTTCTTTTAGAAAAAAATGACTAGAATTAGCAAACAAGCAAAAAAAAGGGGGATAAATCCTAAAAAAACAAAACCCCCAATTTTTTTAAAAACGGGGCCAAAAAAAGAGGCTTCTGGATATAAAAAGCAGATAAACTGTTTAAATACAAATAATATTTTTATTCCTAAAATAAAAGGTATAAAAAATGTCTAGACATAAAAGTTATGGAAGAGCAAGTAGAAAGGAAAAAAAAAGGAACGTTCTTAAAAGATTTGAAAGGATTGACATTTTAAAAAAACTAGGAAAATGGGACAATAAAAAAGCTACCTCCCTACCTAAAACACCAACAAAATAATTTCAGTGATATCTATTTATAATAATCAAAAAGATCTTATTTTCTTAAAAAAAAATATAAAGTCTATTATTTTAAAAATTCTTAAAAAGGAAAAAGTTTTTTTTGATGAGATGGCTATTTATTTTGTTAATAAAAAAAAAATATCTATGTTACATAAACAATTTTTTCAAGATCTATCAGCTACCGATTGCATCTCTTTTCCTATTGATTCTATTTATAAAAAAATCCGACCTATATATTTAGGTGATATATTTATATGTCCCAAAATAGCTATTGAATATGCAAAGAAAAAAAAATTGAATCTTAATGAAGAAATTATTCTTTATTTAATACATGCAATTTTACATCTTTTAGGATATGATGATAAGGAAAAAAAGAAAAAAGAAATTATGAAAAAAAAAGAAAATAGTTATATGAAATTAATAAAAAGAGAAAAATTAAATATTTTAAAAAAATATTCAAATTTATGAATTTTATGTTTTTTATTTCAATATTATTATTAATCGGATCAATTTCTTTGAATATATTTTGTTATTCTATTTTATCATTTGAAAAAATTCGATTTACCTCTCTTCCTAAAAATCTTTTATCTTTTTATAAATACCTCTTAAAAAAATTAGGTCTCCAAGATTTTTATTTCTTATCTTTTTTTACAAAAAACATAACAAAATTACTATTTGCCTTAACCGCTTTAATATTTATATTAAAATTTTATTCTCCTTTAATCTCAATAGTATATATATTCTCTATACTAATATTTTTAGAAATTACATCTCGTTTTCTAATCATATTTTTTCATAAAAATATTTTTTACATATTTTCTTTTATATCTTCTTTTTTTATCATATTTTTCTTCCCCTTCTCTTTTCTCTCTTTAAAAATTCTACAATCTTATAAAAAAAGTAAAATAGGACTTTTTTTAGAAGAAAAAATATTTAACCTTTTCAAAGAAAATGACCTTAAAAAAATAATAGACCCAAAAATATTATATTCTCTAGCTACTTTTAAAGATAAAACAGTAAGAGAAGTCATGATACCAAGAATAAAAATATTTAGCATTCCTATTGAATGCACAATAAGAAAAGCAAGCAAATTACTAATCAAAAAAAACTACAGTAGGATACCTGTATTTCAAGAAAAAGAAGACAATATCGTTGGTATAATTATGTATAAGGATATTTTAAAAGCTTATATAGAAAATTCTGCTTTAGATCTATCTGTAGAAGCATTAATAAAACCAACAATATATGTTCCTGAAAACAAAAAAATTTTTAAATTATTTCAAGAATTTAGAAAAGAAAAAAAACATATAGCTACTGTAGTAAATGAATATGGAAATGCTGAAGGAATAATAACTATTGAAGATATATTAGAAGAATTAGTTGGAGAAATACAGGATGAATATGATATAATAGAAGAAAAACAATTTTGGAAACTTTCCAATGGTAGTTGGATAGTTGATGCCAAAATGAGCATTATAGATATTGAAAAAAAATTAAACATCAAAATTCCTCGTAGCGCTGAATATGAAACAATTGGAGGATTTATCTTTTATATGGCAAAAGTTATCCCTAAAAAGGGATGGATTTTACATTTAGATGAATTTGAAATAGAAGTTTTAATTTCAAATGAAAGGTGTATTGAAAAAATAAGGATAACCCCTATTATAAAAAAATAAATTTGGAGTTTTAAATGTCTAGATCTATTTGTTATTGTGACCCAAATTTCCTAACAGCTGGAGAGAATAGCACTTTAAAGTTTGTTTATGTAACATCAAATGAAATTCCAGCTGGAACTAAATTAAAATTTGATATCCATAGTTTAGGTCGTCCAACTGATTGGGAAATACCTCAAACCAATCTTAACAAAAAAAAAAATTTAATCTTTGCTAAGCATCCTAATGGTAAAATCTTAAAAGCTACAAAAGTAAAAAATGCCATCTCTCAATTCGAATTCACTATTCCTTCAAAAATACCCATAAGTAAGGAATTTACCATAATATTAGGATCATCAAAAAATATTAAAAAAAATGGAACCAGAACCCAAACATTTATTCAAAGAAAAAGAAAATTTACTCTATATATAGGCGATAAAAAAAATGGATATAAAGAAAAAGAGATCTTTCAAATAGATGTAAGAGGAAATATTTTTACTAAATTAAACATATTAGTTCCATCTTTAGTATCAAGAAATAGACGTTTTGAAGTTATCTTACGTTTTGAAGACCAATTTGGAAATCTTACAGGTAATGCATCGGAAGACACTTTAATAGAGCTAAAATATCAAAATCTAAGAGAAAATTTAAATTGGAAACTTTTTATTCCTGAAACAGGCTTTCTATCTATACCAAACTTATATTTCAATGAACCAGGAACTTATCATCTTCAATTTACCAACCTTAAAACCAAACAATTTTATATTTCTTCACCTATCAAATGTATTCCAAATTCTGATCTAAGCATTTTTTGGGGTAGTTTTCATTCAGAATCAGAAAAAGTAGATGGATCTGTCAACATTGAAAACTGTCTTCGACATTTTAGAGATGAAAAAGGCTTTCAATTTTATGCTTCTTCACCTTTTGACAGTGCAGAAGAAACGACTAATGAACTTTGGAAAAATATATCTCAAAGTATACATGAAATTAATGAAGATTTACGTTTTTCTCTATTTTTAGGATTTCAGTGGGTTGGGAGTTTAAAAGAAGAAGGAGTAAGACAGCTAGTATATCTTAAAGATCACAAACAACTTCTTAGAAAAAAAGATTTAAAATTCAATTCATTAAAAAAAATATATAAATCATTAACTTCTAAGGAATTAATCTCTATTCCTTCTTTTACTATGAGTAATAAAACAGGATTTAATTTTAAAGAATATAACCAAGAATTCGAAAGAGTTGTTGAAATATACAATAGTTGGGGGTGTTCAGAATGTTTAGCAAAAGATGGAAACAGAGCACCAATAAAAGGCTCCTTAGCTCAAGAAGACAAAGAGGGATCTATTCAAAAGGCTTTATACAATAATTGTAGAGTAGGTTTTGTAGCAGGAGGATTAGATGATAGAGGAATTTATCAAGGTTTTTTTGACTCTAACCAAAAACAATATTCTCCCGGACTAACAGCTATAATCTCTCAAAATCACTCAAAAGAAAGTCTTTTTAATTCCTTAAAAAAAAGATTTTGTTATGCAACAACTGGAGTTAAAATAGTTTTAAATTTTTCCATTGCCAATTCTCCGATGGGATCTGAATTGAACACCATTCAAAAGCCTGGTCTTCAATTTAACAGATATATTTCCAGTTTTATTGTTGGAACAGATGTGATAGAAAAGGTAGAGATTATAAGAAATAATAAAATATTTAAAACTTTTTATCCTAAAACAAATGATTTTGATTTTACTTTAAATGATGAAGATAATCTTTCTCAAATATCTATAAAAACAAAAGATCATAAATTATTTACCTATTATTACTTAAGAGTAATTCAAAAAGATGGGCATATAGCATGGGGATCACCTATTTGGATTGATTTTTTGACAGATTTAAATAAAAAAAGTCGAGCAAAATTAAAATAATAATGCTCGACTAATATAAAATCAAAAAAACTATTTTTTCTTAGCAGTTTTTCTTCTTGTTCTTCTTACAGTAGCTTTCTTTTTAGGTGCAGCTTTTTTTCTTCTTGCTGGCTTTCTTTTAGCTACTTTTCTTTTTGTTGCTTTTTTAGCAACCTTTCTTCTTCTTTTTGCCATAGTTTTCCTCCTTATTACTATGTTCTTATACTTTTAATATACAACATTTTTTAAAAAAATTTCAAATTTTTTTTTAAAAATATCAATTTTAAAAAATAAACATTAAAAAAATTGTCCTTATATTACATTATGAACAAGATAAAAAAATTAAAAAAAAATATTTTTTTTAATTAATTTTTCTCCTTTTTATAACGATTAATCATAATCTAATAATAGTTTTTATTTAAAAAAATAATGATTATTGCTTTAATTTTTTATAAAATCTTACTCTTTCAACATAAATTTTTTTCATAAAAATTTTATTCTTTTATGAAAAATTAAATTTTTTTCCTGACTTTGACACTTTGCTTTTGTTGCAATAATTTGATTTTAAGAAAGTTGTGGTCGAAAAATTAGGCAGAACACTTGTTTTCGATACCCAAAATCTTTAAAATCTCTCTTGCTTCATGTTAGATATTTGAATTTATCTTTTTTACTTTTGGAATTTCTTTTTACTTTAGCATTTTATGATGCATTTCGGAAAGATAATATCTTATCTTTTCAGGGTATAAATTCTTTCCATGATCTTTTAGATTTCCTCAATATCCTTTCTACGAAAAGCGTGATAAAGTAAATTAAAATATACTCCCTTATACGTCTATGAATCCCATGAAATATCGATCTAGCTTGTAATATACTTTTTACTACTTTAAAAGTTGCTTATATTTTCCAAAGATCTTTATATCTATCCAACATTTTTGTAATAGAATAAAAATCCCTTTTCTAATTAAATTTTCTGCTAATTTTTTTAAATCGAAAAGCTCTTTCTTATTTTTTTTTACAGTTTCCAGAGAAACTATAATCTTTTGCTTCATTATTTGAAGAAAAAGATTTTTTGATTTATACAAAAGAAAAAATTCAGACACAACAAATATTTTGCAACAAACTAATTATTAAAAGATTATAAAATTAATTTTTGCTAAGTGTCAAAAACAAAATCTTTCTTAAATATCTATAAAAACAAAAGATCATAAGCTATTTACCTATTACTGCTTAAAAGTAATTTAAAAAGATGGACATATGGTTTGGAATCACCTATTTAACTTGATGTTTTAACAAATTTAAATAAAAAAAAAGCCGAACAAAATTAAAATAATAATGCTCGACTAATATAAAATAAAACAACTATTTTTTCTTAGCAGTTTTTCTTCTTATTCTTCTTACAGTAGCTTTCTTTTTAAGCACAGTTTTTTTTCTTCTTCCTGGCTTTCTTTTAGTTATTCTTTTTTTGTTGTTTTTTTTTACCCCATATCTCTTGTTCTTTTTGTATTTTTCTTTTTCTTCTTCTTTTTGCCATAGTTTTCCTCCTTATTACTATGTCCCCATACTTTTAATATACAATATTATTTAAAAAAATATCAATTTTTAAAAACAAATACTAAAAAAATACGCCTTTTATATCATAAAGTGAACAAGATAAAAAAATTAAAAAAAGTATTTTTTAATTAAATTTTGTCTTTTTTATAATCATTAATTATAATCTAATATGAGTTTTTGTTAAAAAAACACACAAACAAAAAAAACAAAGATAACCGATTAAAATCAAATGCCTTAAAAGTATTAAATTACATAAAATTTTTATTTTTTAAAAATAACATTCAATTTCGCCTACCATTCTTCATACTAGTAGCAAAATATCCATCAAACTATTCATCCTCTTTTGGGGTACAACAAGGCCTGCAAACAAGAACTATTAGGCCAAAAAAACATGATATGAATCCAATCATTATCAATATCATTGACACTATTTCTAGCGAATTATTAGATGTCGACGCAAGTAATATGCCTCCAACTCCTGTAGTTCCTACGCCTAAAATCGCAAATACACATGATACAGTGCGAATTATTTTTGCAATCTTTTTTGCTTGTTCTGAACCACTAGTAAATACTCCACGAAAATCTTCATTTATTTCACGGTCCAATTTCATTAATGCTGATGAAATACTTTTAACACTATTACTCTTGAAATCATAATAATAACTTGCTGGATAACCTGGTAGTGGTAACATCTTATCCCTCCTTTTACAGAATAACCTTTATATTCAATATATAAAAACCTTTTTAAGAAAATACATTTTTTATTAAAAAAATTACAAGAATTATTAAAACAAAAGACTCTTTGAAAATCTCTTTTCAAAGAGTCTTATTCTTCAAAGCCTTATTTTCTTCTTTGAGCCCATCTTTCAGCTATAATTCTAAAACCTGTAAGGTAATAAACTCCAGCTGCACCGAATAGAACATATAATAACTTATCTATCCATTCTTTACCAAAAATGTAATACACAAGATTAAATTCGAAAAGGCCCCAAAGTCCCCAATTTATTCCAGCAAAAATCAATATTGACATAACAACTACATCAAGTTTTTTCATTTTAAACCTCTTTGTTTTTGTTCAACCTTCCTATATTAATTAATACAAAGATTTTATTTTTTTATCAACATTTTTTATAAAATTAACCTAAATTAATCTCATTAATTTTAAATTATCTCTAAATTAAGCCTTACACAATTAACATTATATATAAAATCTTTTTATTTATATTTATTTTTTCAAAACATCCTTTAAAAACTCAAAAAAAACCTTAATTTTTAATTAAAATTTAATTTTTTTAGATTTTTAAGTTAAATGTAATTGACTTTTAGACTCTTTTTGTAATTATTAAAATAAAAGTAAAAGTATGACAATAAAGCTAAAAAAATATATATTTATAATCCCTATTTTACTTTTAATATCTATATTTTCTATCTATTTTTTCACAAAAAAAGAAAATGAAAATGAAGAATATCTTACAATATATGGTAATGTTGATATCAGACAGGTAGACCTAGGATTCAGAGTATTTGGAAAAGTAGAAACTTTATTCTTTGATGAAGGAGATGAAGTAGAACAAGGAAACTTACTTGCTATTTTAGATAAGGTTCCTTATGAAGAAGTTTTAGATCAATCAAAAGCTAAATTAAGAGAAATCGAGTTTGCTGCTTCAAAAGCAGAAGCCAAATTTAGTAAAAGATATAAAATAAAAAGTGGAGCTATCTCTAAAGAAGAATATGATGATGCATTTTTTAATTTAGAAGAGATGAGAGCTAACCTAGATCAAGCTAAAGCTTCTTTAGCAACAGCTTTAACAAATCTAGAAGATACAAAATTATTTTGTCCTACAAAAGGAACAATTTTAACTCGTATAAGAGAACCAGGTTCAGTTTTAAATCCAGGAGAACCTGTTTTTACTTTATCTATAGCCTCTCCTGTGTGGATTAGAACATATGTCTCTGAACCCTATTTAGGAAAAATTTATTTTGGAATGAAAGCTGATGTTATAACAGATACTCCCGAATCTAAAATTTTTCATGGACATATAGGATTTATCTCTCCAGTAGCAGAATTCACTCCTAAAAATGTTGAGTCTCTTGATTTAAGAACTGATTTAGTTTACAGACTTAGAGTAATAGTTGATGATCCAAATAATGAACTTAAACAAGGCATGCCCGTTACAGTTAAGCTTAAACTAAAAAATAGAGATGGGTAAATATAAAAAACCATTAGTTAAAATTTCAAATCTCTCTAAAATTTTTGAAATTCAAAATATATATGCACTCAAATCTATTAATGTTGAATTCTATCCAGGTAAAATAATAGGTTTAGTAGGCCCTGATGGAGCTGGAAAAACTACTTTGATAAGAATTATGGCAGGACTTTTAAAACCTACTCATGGAAATGTCGAAATTTTAGGAAATGATACAATCCAACAATCCAAAAATATCTATCAATTAATAAGTTACATGCCACAAAAATTTGGGTTATATGAGGATTTAACTGTTCTACAAAATTTAAATCTTTATGCTGATCTTCAAAATATTTCAAAAAAAAGTAGAGAAGATATTTTTGAAAAACTATTACATTTTACAAATTTAAAATCTTTTACAAAACGATTAGCTAAAAACTTATCTGGAGGAATGAAACAAAAATTGGGTCTTGCATGTACATTACTTAGAAAACCCCAATTTTTATTACTAGATGAACCTAGCGTAGGAGTTGATCCTATCTCCAGACGTGAACTATGGAAAATGGTTTTAGCTCTATCAAAAGAAAATATCTCTATATTATGGAGTACAGCATACTTAGATGAAGCAGAAAAATGCCAAGAAGTACTTTTATTAAATAAAGGGGGGCTTTTATATTTTGGCCCTCCTGAAATTTTAACTAATAAAATGAAAGAAAGGGTATTCCAAATTCAAAATATCTCAGAAAATAGACGATCTGTTTTAAGCAAAGCATTAAAAGATGAAGCTACAATCGATGGAATAATTCAAGGAAACTCCGTCAGAATAGTTTTAAAACCAACTCTTAAAACATTAGATATCTCTAAATTTAACCCTGGGAAAGATGCTATCTTAAAAACCATTTCTCCTCGTTTTGAAGATGCTTTTATAGATATATTAGGAGGAGGACCTAAAAAAGCTTCTCCCCTACTAAAACTTATACCACCTATAAAAAAAGAAAAAGAAATAGTTTTAGAAGTAATTGGATTAAAAAAATGTTTTGGAGATTTTACTGCTGTTGATCAGATAAATTTCTCTGTAAAAAGAGGTGAAATTTTTGGACTACTTGGACCCAACGGCGCTGGTAAATCAACTACTTTTAAAATGCTTTGTGGGCTTTTAAAACCAACTCAAGGAGATGCATATATAGTTGGTTTATCGATAAAAAAAGTAACTAGCCAAGCAAGAGCTCGTATTGGATATATGGCTCAAAAATTTTCATTATATGAAAATATGACAGTCGTTCAAAATATGAATTTTTTTTCAGGTATTTACCCTATACCTAATATTAAAAGAAAAAATATCGTCAACAAACTAATAACCATTTTTGATCTATCAAAATTTATAAATACAAAAGCTTCTAAACTACCCCTAGGTTTTAAGCAAAGACTAGCCCTTTCCTGCGCTATTATGCATAATCCTGAAGTTCTCTTTTTAGATGAACCCACATCTGGAGTAGATCCAATAACAAGAAGAGAGTTTTGGAACCATATAAATGGTATGGTGGAAAAAGGCATCTCCGTTATCATAACAACTCATTTTATGGATGAAGCAGAATATTGTGATAGGATAGGATTGATAAACAAAGGCCAACTTATAATAATTGGGACCCCTGATGAATTAAAAAATTCTGTTGCCTCAAAAGATCTTCCCTCTCCTACTCTTGAAGATGCTTTTATTATTTTTTCAAAAAAAGAAAAAAAAGATGTTACAAAAATTTAATAGAATCAAATCCTTAATTACAAAAGAATTTTATCAAATCATACGTGATCCTAGTAGTATTCTTATAGCTTTTATTTTCCCGATGATCTTACTTTTTATTTATGGAGTAGGTGTTTCTTTAGATATGGATAATTTAAAAATAGGATTAGTTCTTGAAGATACTAATCCAGATGCACAAAGCTTCTCTCTTTCCTTAAAAAATTCCAAATTTTTTTCTGTTGAAGTTGCACGTAATAAACAAAAGTTACAAAAAAAACTTATTGCTGGTAACATTAGAGGTCTAGTTATTTTACCTTTTTATTTTTCAGAATTCAAAAGTAGACCTGATAAACAAGGTCCTATCTACGTAATATCAGATGGCAGTGAACCTAATACCGCAAATTTTGTTCAAAACTATCTTCAAGGAGCTTGGTTAAATTGGATGACTCAAGAAAATATTAGTAATGGAGAAAAAACTATTAAAATAAATGTTCAACCTCGTTTTTGGTTTAATGAAGAACTAGATAGTCGTCATTTTTTAATTCCCGGATCTATTGCTATTATTATGACTTTAATAGGAACCTTATTAACGGCTTTAGTTATTGCTAGAGAATGGGAAAGAGGAACTATGGAAGCATTAATGGCTACACCAGTAACAATGCGAGAAATATATATAGCAAAAATGATATCCTATTTCTGTCTTGGCATAGGATCTATGTTAATCTGTACTTTTTTTGCTGTCTTTTTTTATGGAGTACCATTTAGAGGTTCTATCTTTGCTCTAACAATAATTTCTAGTACATTTTTATTAACTGCATTAGGAACAGGATTGCTTATTTCTTCAGCAGCAAGAAATCAATTTTTAGCTTCTCAAATCTCCATTATTACAGCTTTTTTGCCAGCATTTATGTTGTCTGGATTTGTTTTTGAAATATCTAGTATGCCTTTATTTATTCAAATATTATCATACTTAATTCCTGCTAGATACATGGTATCCAGTCTTCAAACTCTTTTTTTAGTAGGTGATGTTTGGAGATTATTAATTTTTAATATATCGATTATGTTGATAGTGGTATTAATTCTCTTTTCTATTATTTTCTCTAAAAGTATAAAAAGATTAGATTAAAAAATGTTTAAAAATATCTACTCACTTATTATTAAAGAGTTTTTAGCTGTCTGGCAAGATAAAAGAATCAGACTTATTTTGATTGTTCCTCCTCTTATTCAATTATTTATATTTGCCTTTGCAGCTACTTTAGATGTAAAAAATATATCTGTTGCATGTTTAAATAGAGATGAAGGAAAACTCTCTTATGAACTAATCCAAAGATTTGCTGGCTCTCCTTTTTTTAATGATATGCAATATTTAAATGATTTCCACCAAATACAAGAAGTTATAGATAATCAAAAAGCTATTATGGTAATACATATAGATGAAGAATTTTCTAGGAAACTTCTCTCAGGTAGATCTCCAGAAATCCAATTAATTTTAGATGGAAGAAAATCAAATACAGCTCAAATTGTACAGGGATACGCATTTAAAATTATTGAACAATATTATTCAGATTTATCAAAAAAAATGAATCTACCATTTCCATCTACAAAATTGATTGCAAGAAACTGGTTTAATTCTAATTTAATATATACCTGGTTTACTGTGCCTGGTCTTGTTGCAATTTTAACTATGTTTACCAGCTTACTTGTAACATCGCTAACAATAGCTCGCGAAAGAGAACTTGGAACTTTTGAACAGTTGCTTGTCTCTCCTTTAAGATCTATAGACATCCTTATAGGAAAAGCTATCCCTGGAATAATTATCGGAATGGGTGAAGGAACTATTATTTTAATAGCTGCAGTTACAGCCTTCCAAATTCCTTTTACTGGATCCATATTAGCTCTATATTTTTCAATGTTTATCTTTGTATGTTCTATAGTTGGTGTTGGTCTCTTCCTATCTTCTCTCTGTAAAACACAACAACAAGCATTACTTGCAGTATTTGTTTTTATGTCTAATTCTGTCATACTTTCAGGATTTGCTACACCCATTGAAAACATGCCAATATGGTTACAAAAAATAACATTAATTAATCCACTAAGATTTTTTTTAATAATTGTCAGAGGTATTTTCTTAAAAAAAATACCCTTTTCAGTGATTTTTCAAAATCTTTATCCAATAATAATAATAGCTATTTTTAATCTATCAGTATCAACATGGTTTTTTAGAAAAAGGTTAGAATAATAAGTTGAACTACTCGTCCCTAAAGAAACGAGCTTCCAGCTAAGCGAAACACTTCACCTTCTTTTTTTGACGCTTCGTAGATACGTGCGAAACTTGAATTATCTCCTCTCGTCTTATTTGTAGCTCCACGTCCTTTATCTAAAAGAACCAATCTTTTAGACAACTCCGCTCCAGAGTATTTATAAAATTGATTACTATATTAGAAATCACTAACTCATATCTAAAGAAATGAGACTGCGCGACTTAAATATTCAGGTTGATAATACATTAAAAATCTTTTATATCTATGATATGAAAAACAAATTAAAATATATATCAATTTTATTAATATCGGGATGCATGGTAGGCCCTGACTATAAAAAACCTGATATATCTCTACCTAAAAACTTCATTGAAGATAGATCTAAACTTGAAATTACCTCTATAAAAGAATGGTGGAAAAATTTTAACAATCAAACATTAAATGATATTATTGAAATCGCTATTTCTAATAACTATGATTTAAAAATCGCTTTAGAAAAAATAGAAGAAACAAGAGCTTACTATCGCATTAAAAAAGCAGATCTTTTACCAGAAATAGATGGTACTGCTTCAGCAATAAGATATCATCTAAGCAAAAATGCAATTGAATCTTCTGCTTTCCCCTCTTCATCGTATAATTCCTTTCAAATTGGATTTGATGCATTATGGGAGATAGATATTTTTGGTAAATTACGAAGAGAAAAAGAATCTGCCTTTTATGAAATACAAGCTATGCAAGAAAATATGCGAAATATCTACATTATAATGATAAGTGATATAGCTCGCTATCACATAGATATTTGTGCAATAAACAATTTTATCGATCTAACAAAAGAAAAAATATATATACAAAAAACCATTTTAGATCTAATAAAAGATCGAAATATTAAGGGAATAGATAACAAAATAAAGGTAGAAGAAACTATAGCAAAATTACAAGAAGAAGAGGAAAATTTATTATTTTATATAACTTTATTAAAACAAACAATCTATCGTTTATCAGTACTATTAGGAAAACAGCCTGAAGATGTGGTTAATATTTTTACGAATATCAAAAACATTCCAGAATACAAAAATGAAATTAGTGCTGGGCTACCTTCAACTCTTATCAGAAGAAGACCAGATATAAAAAAAGCAGAGAGAGAACTAGCAGCTGCTACAGCACAAATAGGAGCAGCTATTGCAGAATATTTTCCCCTTTTTTCTTTAACAAATAACACCTCTCTCAAATCTAATAAAATCTCAAAATTACTAAAAAATAAAAGTCTTAATTGGTCTTTAGGTTCTCTGATGAATTGGCCTATCATCACTTTTGGAAGAATAAGAGCTAATGTAGATATAAAAAAATCTAAACAAAAACAAGCATTACTATTTTATGAAAATACTATATTACAAGCGTTAAAAGAGGTAGAAAGTGCTCTTGTTGCATATTTTAATGAAAAAACCAAATTAATATATGTACAAAAAGAGCTTTTTTCTATAAAAATAAAAACTGATCTTGAAAAAGATAAATTAATAAACGGAATAAGTGATTTACCTTATTTTTTAGAGAACAAACTTATTTATATTGAAAAAAAAATAAAAGAAATTGAATCCAAAAGAAATTTAAATATTAACTTAATTTCTCTTTTTAAAACTTTAGGAGGAGAAGATTGGTAAATAAAAATTATTTGACAAAAAAAAATATACAAAATATTTTTAAAAAAAAGGATGTGAAATGAAAAAATTTTTATTCTTTATAGTTCTTTCAACTCTTTGCTTTGCATACGATGCAAATGAAAAAAATGATTTGCAAAACAAAGAACAAACAAACTCTGTTAATGATCAAAATAATTACATTTATGATTTTTCCGTGCAATTAAAACCTGCTTATTTTTATCCACAAGATAATAAATTCAGGGATATTTATGGTTCTGGATTTATGATTTTAACTGAAATAGATGGTAGAGTTTATGAAAATGTTCATATTTGGGCAGATATAGGTTTTTTTACTGAAGACGGAAAGGTAGATTCTGTATCCAAAAAAAGCAGAATATATTTAATTCCTACAGGAGTAGGACTAAAATATTTACACACTATTTATGAAAATAGATTGGGAGTTTATGCAAAAATTGGAATAAATTACCTATATATGAAAAATAAGCAAAATTATCAATATGTCAAAAATAAAACTCATAAAAATGTTATAGGTGGAACGTTTGGAATAGGAATGGTTGGTACTATACAAGAAAACTTTATTGGAAGTGTATTTTTAGATTATCTTTACGATAAAAGAAAAATCCATGATAGTAACAGCAATCAAAAATTTAGTGTATATGGAGGCGGATTAGTAGTAGGAATAGGACTAGGATATTGTTTCTAATTAAATAGTTGAAAAATTTTTAAAGCTAACACTAAAATTAGTGTTAGTTTTTTTTATAAAATGAAAAATTCAAATATTTTAGTTTCAAATAAAAAAGCTTATCATAACTATGAAATACTAGAAACTTTTGAAGCAGGAATAGTTTTAAAGGGAAGTGAAATAAAATCCATTAGAAACCATGCAGCATCAATTCAAGATGCATATATAACGATAAAAAAAGGAGAGGCTTGGCTGATAAATGCATCAATCTCTCCCTATCGTTTTGGCGGTCTATTTAATCATGAAGAAAAAAGAGATAAAAAACTACTTCTTCATAAAAAAGAAATTCTTAAATTACAAAAAATAATACAAACAAAACCTTATACAATAATTCCCTTATCACTTTATTTAAAAAATGGATATATAAAGGTAAAAATAGGATTAGCAAAAGGGAAAAAAATATATGAGAAAAGAGAGAAAATAAAAGAAAAAGAGGCAAAAAAAATAATCAAAAAATTTTAAAAACATACTTGACAGGAGCACAAAAAATATTTTATCTTCTTATTACTAACCTTATAGGAAATAAATGAAAGCTGTTATTTCAAAAATTTCATTTTGCAATATTATAAACAAAATCCAAAGTATTGTAGCAACAAAACCTGCCATCCCAATACTTTCCAATGTTTTAATAGAAGCCATAGATGATCAACTTATTTTAAGTGCGACAGATCTAACCACAAGTATGAAGTGTTCTTGTGAAGCAAAAGTAATAGAAGCAGGAGGAATAGCTCTTCCAGCTAAAAAATTTTTTCAACTTATAAAAGAGCTTACTTCTTCTCAGATAAAAATTTCTACTAGCAATGAAATAGCAGAAATAATATCTGGATCTTCTCTATTTAAAATAAATGGAATTAATAAAAGTTTATTCCCAACAATTTCCAATTTTTCAGGTAGCATTCAAATTCAACTAAATTCTTCCCTTTTAAGAGAGATGTTATATAGAACACATTTTTCTGCATCTAGAGATGACTCTAGATTAACATTAAATGGGATATCACTTACAATAAAAAATCAAAAAGCTATTTTTATTAGCACTGATGGGAAAAGATTATCTAAAATAGATTGCAAGGTAGATATAGATCCCTCTTTCCAAGGATGTTATATAATCCCATTAAAAGCTGTAGAAGAGATAATAAAAATATTATCTGAATCACAAAATGATGCTATATTAGGGTTACAACCTGATAAAATATTTTTAGAAAATGATAACACAATTTTAACAACAAAGCTTTTATCTGGCAGATATCCAAATACAGAAAAAGTTATTCCTAAAAATATTAAAACAAAAATAACTTTTCATAGAGAAGAACTTATAGCTCTTTTAAGGCAAATCTCTCTATTTACTGAAGATACAAGCAGTTCTATCTGCTTTATTTTTGAAAAGGGAACTCTTCATCTAATAGCAAATACAAAAGAAATTGGAGAGGGCAATGTGAGTATGCCAATAGATTATGATGGAGAAGAGTTAAAAATTGCTTTTAATCCATTTTTTCTTTTAGATATTTTAAAACACTCAAAAGATGAAACAATATATTTTTCCCTAAATGATTCTTATAATCCAGGAATGGTTTCCGATTCAACTTCTGCTATTTTTGTAATGATGCCTATGAGATTACATAAAAATTATAATACAGATAACACAATAGATGATTCTAAAGAAATTATTTTTACATAATTTTAGAAATTTTGATAATGAAAAATTTATCTTTGAAAAAAGAAATATAATATATGGAAAAAATGCTCAAGGCAAAACTTCTATATTAGAAGCTATTTTCCTCTTAAGTTTAGGTCGATCTTTTAGAACTTCAAAATTAACGGAATTAATAAAACATAAAAAAAAATTTTTTTTTATAGAAGCAGAAATCATAAAAGATCTGGTAACACAAAAGATAAGTATTTATTTCGATAGAAACAACAAAAAAAAGATAAAACATAACCACACTTCCATATACTCTTTTTCCCATCTCTTTGGAATAATGCCTACCATTCTACATTCCCCTTACGACATAAATATTATCTCTGGTTATCCTACTAAAAGAAGAAGATTTTTAAATATACATTTAGCTCAAAAAGATCCTCTTTATGTCTACCATTTAACTCGTTTCTATAGAGCTCTAAAACAAAGAAATACTCTTCTTCAAAAAAAATTATTAACAAATATTGAAATATGGGAAGATGAGATAGCTAAATCTGCCTCTTACATAACTTATGCGAGAAACAAACTTCTTCTTCTCCTAAAAAATCCTATTCAAAATTCTATAGATTCACTTTCTGAAAAAACAGAAAAAATAGATCTCAAATATCTACCTGGATTGTCTTTCCAAGAAGATACAAAAAAAACATATCTTTCATATCTACAACAATTAGAAAAAAATAGAAAAAAAGATTTATATATGGGAACTACACAATTTGGTCCTCATCGCGATGACTTTACCATATATATATCAAAAAAACCTGCTAAAAATTATGCTAGTGAAGGGCAAAAATATTCTATCTCCACAGCTATACGTTTAGCGGAATATAAGATTCTAAATTACAATGCAATTATTAATATAGATGATATAGGTGTTCATCTAGATGAAAAAAGAATTTATAATTTAAAACAAATCTTAGAATCTTTTTCACAGATATTTATAACGACTTCTATAAAAAATGAAATCTTTGAAAAAGAAAATATCATAAAAATTCAAGAAGGGAAAATTGTGTATTAGATTCGAATTAAATTTACGCACTTTCTTTAATCCCTAACTTCCCAAGTTTTACGTAACAGTAAGATTAAGTTTATCTAAAATAGCTCTTGTTTTATAAGTGATTTCAGAAGTCACCCATTCTCCATTTATAGAAAG
>Ga0111177_109_pt1 | contig 32148 bp, 31 predicted proteins | sample DeeMarSWOR324_28_FD_80230 | JGI IMG/M metagenome (GOLD analysis project Ga0111177, IMG submission 80230) | Chlamydiae bacterium SM23_39
AGATAATGCATCATAATTTATGGACGAAATTGCTGAAGGTAAACTCCAAGAAAAATCTCCAAAAATCTTAAAACAAAAAAATATTGCTATAACTATTTTTTTCATAAAATAAACTTTATATAATCATAAATTTTTTTAAATTTTTATGTAAATATTTTACTGCTCTTTATCAAAAATACTTTTTTATAAAAAATATCTTTTTGAAGAATATTCAAAAAACTGATTTTTTTAAAAAAATTCTATTTCACAAATATTGTAGTTTTATCTCGTTGCTCTCCCATATAATCTTCCCAAGTTAAAAAATATCTATTACCTATCTTAGCATTATGTATTGGATATTGTAACTTGGTAGTGGAACTTAGTAGTATTGTTAGATCTTTATCTTTATATAGATTGTATTTCACAGCAAAAGGATTATCATTCCATTCAAGATTGCAAATTAATTCTCTTGTCAGAAAAAAATCTATATTTTCTTTAATTAAATTTGTTTTAATTCCTATTGATGAATCATACCAACTTCCTGTAACAATATTAACTAAATGATGAGACCCATCACTTCTTAAAAAAGTTAACATAACATAACCTGTTAAATTCATTGCCATATCTCCTACCCCTGCATTTTGTCCTGCTTCTGAAGCATCTAAAATCTCACTCCATGTATTCCCTTTATCCAAAGTCCATCTAACCTGTCTAATATTGTTAGTTCCATTAGATCTATACCAACTGACAAAAGTATTTCCAAATTTATCAGAAGAAATAACAGTATCCCATGCACTTTGTCCTTCTTCTGAAAGATAACAAGACTCACTCCAACTATTTCCATAATCTGTTGTATGCCTTTCTTGAACTATATTATTAGCTCCATCGAATATCTCCCATACAACACTCGCATATCCATTTTGATCAATAGCACATCTCTGGCTGTCTAGCTGAACATAAAAACCTAACTCTGATAAGTAATAAAGACTAGAGAAATTTTCTCCAGCATCAGTGCTATGCAGTTCCACTGACTCATTATGTACACCACTTTTACAACTGCTATAAATCACAAAACCTGAATCATTCATTTTTAAATCTCCTCCAGGAGCTGCTTCAGAAAAAATAAATTCGGAAGAGAAATGCCAACTAGTAGTGTATGTTGCATAACTTCTACATAATTTAGCAAAAAATGTCTCTTGATATAGAAGAACTGCTTGATTGTTATCATTCATAACAATCTTCGCTATCTGCCGATCACCAGTAGTATCATGCACACCAATATGCCAATTCTTTCCTCCGTTATAACTAGAAGATACACGTACCATAATGTTAGTAACACGATCATAAGCAACTAATACTTTTCCATATTTATCCATAGACATAGATAAATTATCAGCACTATCATCTAAAGAAGTACTATAGTTCCATGTTAACCCATAATCTATGGAATAATAGGCATAAAGGTTACTACCAAACATACCAGGATCTGGCTGGCAACATAATGATATCTGCCCAGAATCATTCATAGCTAATTTAAAATATACCACATCTATTGTCTCTGAAGTTATAAAAACATTATCATTCCATGAAACACCATAATCATTAGAAATAGTTCTTTCTATTCTTTTTTTCCCTGCATAACTTCTAAGCCATAAACAAATAACATTTCCATAATTATCCATTTTAACTTGAGGAGAAGATGCATTAGAACCTGCTGGAGAAAGTATTTTTGATGGTAACGACCAAGAAAATTCACCAAAAATTTTAAAAAAAAATAACAAACAAATAATTACTGTTCTCATAAATTTTTATTATCATAAAAATTTTTTAATTTTTTCACAAAATAAAATGCTTTTTTATAAAAAATATCTTTTTTAAAATAAAATAAAAAAAGGATTTTTTTATGAAGATTTTAAATATTCATGCTATAGAAATATTAGATTCAAGGGGAGTCCCCACTTTAGAGGTAATTTTAGAAACCGAAGGCAAAAATATTCAAAGAGCAAAAGTACCTTCAGGAGCTTCTACAGGAGAACATGAAGCACTAGAATTAAGAGATAATGATGAAAAAAGATATTTTAAAAAGGGTGTTCTTAAAGCAGTCGCTAATGTTAATGGACCTATAAATAATCTATTAAAAGGAAAAAATATTTTTGATCAATATCTTTTGGATAAAATGATGATTGACTTAGATGGTACAGAAAATAAAAAAAATTTAGGTGCTAATGCTATAATAGGAACATCTATGGCTATAGTTAAAGCTGCAGCAAATGCAAAAAAAATTCCGTTATATAGATATATTCAAGAACAATTTTTTGAAGAAGAAAAAAAATTTATTTTTCCATGTCCTATGATGAATATAATAAATGGAGGAGTCCATGCAGATACTCCTTTAGATATTCAAGAATTTATAATAAGACCTATAGCTGCACCATCATTTAAAGAAGCTATACGATGGGGATCTGAAGTTTTCCATTCTTTAAAAATGCTTTTAAAAGAAAATAATCTATCAATATCTGTAGGTGATGAAGGAGGATTTGCTCCTAATATAGACTCAGATGAAAAAGCTTTAGATTTTATCTTAAAAGCTATAGAAAAAGCAGGATATAAACCTAAAAAAGAGATTTCAATAGCATTAGATGCTGCTGCCTCTTCTTTTTATGATAAAACTAAAAAAAAATATTTCGAACTAAAAAAAAAGATTTCAAAAAAACCATATAAAGAAAAAACATCAGAAGAACAACTCAAATATTTAGAAAAATTAATTTCTAATTATCCAATAGACTCAATAGAAGATGGATTAGATGAAAATGATTGGGAAGGATGGATAGAGATGACAAAAAGATTAAAAGATAAAATTCAGATTGTAGGAGATGATATCTTTGTCACAAACAAAAAATTTATAAATAAAGGAATAAAAAATAATGTTGCTAATGCTATTATAATAAAATTAAATCAAATAGGAACTTTTTCTGAAACCATAGAAGTAATAAAAATAGCAAAAAAAAATAATTACAATGCTATAATTTCTCATAGGTCAGCAGAAACAGAAGATACTTTTATAGCAGATCTTTCTGTTGGATGTTCTTCTCGTCAAATAAAAACAGGATCTCTTTCTAGATCTGATAGAACTTCTAAATATAACAGACTATTAGAAATTGAAGACGAGCTTAAAGAAAAAATATATTTTAAAGAATAAATTAATAATGTATCCTATCTTAAATAGGAGGTATTATGCGCAGCATTTTTATAGCTATGTTATTTATTAGTTATGTTGGATATTCGCAAGAAAATGAGTCTCTTGCTATGCATATGATAAGAGAAGAAAATCAAAAAGAACCCACTATTATAAATCAAAAAAAACCAAAAATTATAAAATATCCAGATAATAGTGGAGCTATCATAAAAATAGAATTTTTATATTGGATGGTAAAAAATAATGCTGCAGTAGTAGCTACCAAAGAAACTGTAACAGATGATGCATCAATTTATAAAAAAGTTGAAAGAGTGAATTTTAAATTCGAACCAGGTTTTAGATTAGGGTTAGGATATAATTCAACACATGATGAATGGGATATATATGCATATTGGACATATATACATTCAAATGTATCCAAAACTTTAAACGCATCAAATGATTTTATTTTAATTCCTGTGGAGATAGATCCAGATGAGTCATTTCAAAATGAAGCATATTATTCTAAAGGTTCCTGGTTATTAAAATACAATAGATGGGATTTAGAGATGGGAAGATATTTTTATCCAGGAAAATATTTTTCACTTAGACCTAATTTTGGATTAATAGCTTTAATTATAGATCAAAAGTTTACAAATACTTCAAAAGATATAAATAATTTTGGATTTTGTTATAAAAATGATTTTTGGGGAATAGGATTAAAAGGAGGGATGCATATAGATTGTCACCTTTCTCATTCTTTCTCGATCTTCAATAATATAACAACAGCATTAGTATGGGGAAAAGAAAGCAATCCATCGGATAAATATGAGTATGAAGAAGCTGATAAATTATTCTCGAACAAATATTCAAAAATTAAACCTCTTCTACAAATTATGTTAGGATTTGCATATGGAAAATATTTTAACAACGACAAAATATTTTTCAACATTTATACAGCATATGAAACAAATTATATATGGGATAAACTATCTTTCTCTTCAGCTCCTGAAGATAACCAAGATTTAGAATTTTCTGGAGTAACAATAGGAACAAAGATCGAATTTTAAACAGCTTAATCTTATCATTGTATAATGTTTTAACCACAACTTGATTAGTTATATTATTTTTTATTTAAGATAACTATTCTTCATCAAAAAGATGAATTAGATTTTTACTTTTTCCAATAGTTGTTTTCTTTCCATGCCCTGGAATTACTGTAACATCATTCGGAAGTTTAAATAACTTTTTTAAAGATTTTTGCATATCTGATGGATTAGAAAAAGGAAAATCAATCCTACCTATGCCCCCATGAAAAAGAGTATCTCCAGAAAATAAAATCTTTTCTTTTGATATATAAAAACAAACACTTCCTGGACTATGTCCTGGAGTATGAATAACCTCTATCTCTATATCTCCAACGAATAATTTCATCTTATCTTCTATATAAATATCGGGTTCTACAGGATCTATTTTTACCATGGAAGGCAATTTGTCATAGCCAGGTTTTTTTAAATTTTCACTATCTAACTTATGTATATAAACCAAAGCATTCGTCTTTTTCTTTATTTTAAAAACATCAGCTATATGATCCCAATGAGAATGAGTTAACAAAATAGTTTTAATAGAAAAATCTTTTTCATATTTTAAAATCTTCTCATAAGCTCCTATAGAAGGATCTATAATAGCCATCTCTTTCGTTTTTTCACATATCAAAAATATTGTATTTGTTAAAATTGGTCCTATTGCAAATATTTTTATTTTCATAAATTGCACCGAAGAGGACTCGAACCTCTAACCTCCTGGTCCGTAGCCAGGGACTCTATCCAATTGAGCTATCGGTGCGTTAACAAATTATAAATCCTTATAAATATTTTTTTATACTTAAAAATTTTTAAATTCATATTATCGACAAAAATTCAATTTACAGTTAAAAAAATATTAAAAAGGAAAAAAACAATAGATGTTTCCCCAAAAAAAATGTTTTATAGTTGTTGATATGCAAAATGATACCTGTCATATCGATGGAATATATAACAAAAATGGTTTAGGAATTCAAAATATTCAGTCAATCATTCCAAATATAATAGAAACAATCCATTTTTGTAAAAACAATCAAATTCCAATAATTGCTACTCAATTTACAATTTTAGAAGATTTCAATAAAAAAGCAATTGGATTAGATGCTTTTATAGAAGTTAGACCATTTTTAAAAAATGAAGGATTTAGAGAAAATAGTTGGGGGCATGATTTTTTAGAACAGTTACCTCAAATAGATTATAAAATAAAGAAATGGAGTATTTCAGGATTTTATCAAACAGAATTAGAAAAATATCTTAATGCTTTCGATATAAAAGAGATTATTATAGGAGGCGTAACAACTAACGAAGCTGTAGAGATGCTAGCTCGAGAAGCTATGGTAAGAAATTATAGAATAGTGACATTAATAGATTGTGTAGCAAATTATAGTGAAGAGTTGCATAAAGCATCTCTCACAAATTTAAGTGCCTTTGGGAAAATAATAAATAGTAAAGATTGGATGCATCTTTAATTTTAATTTTTAAATTTGTATTATAAAAAATTATGAATATCGTTATTTTAGGAGCAGGAGAAAAAGGATCTTATCTAGCAAATATTCTTTCCATAGAAAAACACAATATAACTATCATAGATAAAGACCCTAAAAAGCTAGAAAAAATATCTGAAGAATCAGATGTAGCTACCATAACTGGATATGCAGCTAGATGGAAGATATTGGATGACTTAATAGAACATAAACCATCTCTTTTTATTGCAATAACAGGAGATGATGAAACAAATCTAGTTGCTTGTGCAATAGCTAAAAATTTAGGATATCCTAAAACTGTTGCAAGAGTTAAAGAAATAGGATTTTTATCGAGATCTAGATTAGATTTCGGAAGATTATTTTTTGTAGATCATTTTATTGGAGCTGAAGTTTTAACAGCTTATGATATATTAAAACACGTTATGAATCCTGAAGATATATATATAGAAAATTTTGCTCACGGTATGATTCAGATGAGAACCATAACCATTCCTGAAAATTGGAAAAAGAAAGATGTACCTTTAAATAAATTAGCCCTTCCAAAAGAGTTGATTATTAGTTTGATTAGAAGAAAAGATGAGATAATATTTCCTCATGGAGAAGATCATATCGAACCAAAAGATGAAGTTACTGTTATTGGAGAAACAGGAGAGATGAAACACCTTCACGATCTCTTTAATTGTCCTCAAAAAAAAATTAAATCTGTAACTATAGTTGGAGGTAATTCTATAGCTCAAAGACTTGCTCATATATTAGAACGTTCTAATATAAAAACAAAAATAATAGAAAAAGATGAAAAAAGATGCAAAGAACTTGCCGATCTTTTACCAAACTCCATAATAATAAATAAAGATGGAGCTAACATAGATTTTTTAACAGAAGAAGAAGTTTATAAATCAGATATTTTTATAAGTTGTACAAATGATGACAAAGCAAATATTTTAATCTCTCTTTTAGGTAAACAAGTAGGATGTAAAAAACTGTTAGCTTTGATATCAGATGTATCTTTAAATCCTCTTCTCAGGGAATTAGATATCCAATTCACCATGTCAGAAAAAGTAGCTATTGCTAATAAAATTTTATCTATAATCCATGCAGAAAAAATTATCTCAATAGCTTCTTTATGTGAAAATAAAGCTAAAGTTTTAGAGATAAAGGTATCTGCAGAATCAGAGATTGCAGGTATTCCTCTTTCAGATCTTAAAGCAAGGCTACCTAAAAATCTTTTAGTTGCTGCTATAGAAAATAGGGGAAGAGTTATGATAGGTAAAGGAAATAGAATAATATCTCCAGGAGATACAATTATTATCATATCAAGTCCGGAACATATAAATGAATTACAAGATATCTTTTAAAAGGAAAAAATGAATTATAAATTAATATCAAAAACTTTAGGAACTTATCTATTTTATTTTTCATTAATACTATTTATTCCGTTAGGGGTTTCTTTATATTATCAATTCCTATCTTCGCCAGCAGACCATTTACAACCACATTCTTCTTTAGCATTTTTAGAAACTATTGTAATATCTCTTTTATTATCTCTACTATTTTTTTATTTAGGAAAAGATGCAAAAAAAAACATATCTAGAAGAGAAAGTATTTTACTAGTTGGTTTAATATGGATAGTAACTGCAATAGTAGGTTCTCTGCCTTTTTATTTCAGTAAAACCTTAGAAAATCCTATAGATGCTTACTTTGAAACTATGTCTGGTCTTACCACAACAGGAGCTACCTGTATCCATCCTAAAGCTTACGATCCTATAACAAACAAAGAGATTATGATAAAAGAAACAAATATCCATGTTACCGAAAAAACATATTCTTTTTATGGCACAATCAAACCTATCATAGATAAAAAAACTGGTAAGGTTTTATATTCGGGAGTAGAAGCAGTAGGAAAAGGTATTCTTTTTTGGAGAAGTTTTATTCAATGGCTAGGAGGTATGGGGATAGTTGTTCTATTTTTAGCTATCTTACCAACATTAACAGTAGGAGGTAAATTCTTATATCAAATGGAGGTGCCTGGACCTACAAAAGACACCTTAGTACCACGAATTAAAGACACCTCTTCAATTCTTTGGAAATTGTATCTATTTTTTACAATATTAGAGATCTATCTTCTTGTCTGGACAAATCCTAAAATAAAATTATTTGATGCTTTTTGCATCACTTTTTCTAACCTTTCTACAGGTGGATTTACTGTAACAAATGAAAGTATAGGAGCTTATAATAATTTAAATACTGAATTAGTCTGTATGTTTTTTATGTTAATAGGCAGTACTAACTTTGCATTATATTTTCAGTTGATAAAAAGAAAATTATATAGAATCTATGAACCCGATTATCTCTTTTTTTTACTTATAACTTTATCCGGAGTAATCATTATATCTTTAACTATTGTTGGACATCAAAGAGTATTATTAGATGGAGCTACAGAAACATATACTTTAGGAACAGCTTTAAGAGATGGAGCTTTTCAATCTATGTCTGCTCAAACATCTACAGGATTTATAACAACAAACTATGATCTATGGCCCTTTTTCCCACAATTGATGCTATTGATATTTATGTTAGTTGGTGGCATGGCTGGATCTACAGCTGGAGGAATAAAAACATCTCGCATCTACATTTTAGTAAAAATTGTTATACATAAGATAAAAAATATATTTCGACCCCATGATATAAGACAATTAAAAATAGGGAAACAGGAGATAAGTTCTACAACAGCCACAACTGTTTTAGTTTTTTTTGTTATCGCTATTTTTTTTGCTGTATTAGGAATTTTGCTTTTAACATTAGATGGGGTAGATCCAGAATCATCAGTTGCTGTTATAGCAAGCTCTCAAAATAATGTAGGTTTATGTTTTAGAGCTGCGGGTCCTACACAATCTTTTACTTTTCTATCTAATACTTCCAAAATAATAACAACCTTTTGGATGTTGTTAGGAAGATTAGAATTCTTTGCATTACTTTTACTCTTTGTTCCTTCATTTTGGAAAGTGGAGAGATAATGAATAAATTTCTATTTTTATTTATCTCTTTATTTTTTTTTGAAAAAGCATATTCCATAAATTATACATATACCTATGAAGAGACAATAAAAAATCGATCTAATGAATATCAGATTTTTTTGAAAAAAAAAATAAAAGAAATTTGTATAACTTCATCAGATAGATATTCCGATATAAAAATTATCTATTCTCCCTCTTTTTTTACCGAAAAATATTTTTATAAATCTAAAAATAAAAATCTTAATTTTTCAATATTAAAACAAAAAAAAGATCTTTTAGTAAAAGGATATAAAAATGGAAAAATTTTTAAAAAAAAATATAAATTAAAAGATCCTTGGATCCAACAATTTTCCTTTGGATTGAAACCGTTTATCTTATCAAAAGAAAAAAAAATATACTTTTGCTTAATTAGTCCTAAGAACTTTTCTAAACAAGATATGCTAGCAAAAAAAATAAAAAAAGAGCTTTTTTATATTGGAGAAAAAAAGTATACATCTCAAAAAATACATATATCTCTACCTGGATTTAAAAAGATTTTTTGGAAAGCTACCTGTTGGTTTGATATAGAAAATGGAGACCTTTTAAAATATGAAGGTAATAATGGCCCTAAGACGCCTCTTTCTACAACTCTTTTAAAAACAAAAAAAAAAGGAGAAGTAAAAACTTCTCCTTAATTTTAGATATCTTTCAATTAAAATGATGCAGTAGCTTCTTTAATCACAATTTTACCACTATCATAAGTATTCCATGCTCCTATCACATTACCATCAGCACTTGTTGCTATAAATAATTTTGTAATATCTGTAACAGATCCATCCATTACAACTTGCGAACTCCATACTAGTCCGTCAACAGAATCTTTTTCTATAACTTTATAATGATCATCTGAATATTCTAACCATGCTACTATTATATTTCCTAATCCATTCACTGAAACAGTTTGCCTTATAATATATTTCCCTACTTCTGAAATATCTATTACAGGAGCCCAATTTTGTCCATAATCAGCAGAGACTCTTCCTGCTACAGTAGCTTGATCACTTATATAATCTTTATTCCATATAACCATAACTTTTGCTTGATTCATTGATATTTGCAATCCTTGAAGAAACTTTGTTTCAGTAGAAAGAGTAACAGGTGTTCCTAACCAAGTCTCTCCTTTATCTGCTGTTCTATTCATTTTAACAATAAATTTATTTTCTACCCAACAAACTACCACATTTCCTGAATCATCACCTGCTATCTGAGGGGTTACTGAAGCTGCTTCATCTTCAGAAATAAAAGATCTTGCACTCCAATTATCCCCAAAGTCTGAGGAATGTCTCTCCGCTATTCTCATATAATTACCGCATTGTTCTTTCCATACTGCAATAGCTATATTACTATTACTTACAAATATTTTAGGGGTTTCAGAATAAATATTTACATTAGTAAGTATAGTTTCATTTGCTGACCAATTTTTTCCTGCATCAATAGAATGCCTTTCTCCTATAACAGTTCTTTTTGTAATGTTATCTCTCTCCCATACTACAACTGCTTTCCCATCAGCAGACATTGATATTTCTGCTATATTTGCATTATTTTTCTCAGGAGATAAATAAGCAGGGGTAGACCAATTCTGTTGAGCTTCTTTATATGATTCTTGTATTCTAAAATTTGATCCATCAAAATACTTCCATACCGCTACAGCATTACCTGCTTCATCTATTACTACTTTAGGATCTGTTGCTGACTGTGAAGGATTTGAAATCATTACAACACTTGAAAAGGTTGTTCCATAATCATCAGAATATCTACCCATTATAGCATAGTTTCCATTTACATATTGTGTCCAAATAACTACAGCTTCTCCTAATGAATTAAGTGCAATTTGAGGATCATAGGATTTAACTCCATCAGATAATGTTTGAGCAGCATTCCATGTTAATGAAAATGCATTAACTGCAACAAATAAAAAAACAAAAAATTTTTTAAACATAATTATTCTCCTTTATTCTACTATTATTTTAGTTGAATCTCTCTGCACTCCAAAATTATCCTCCCAAGTCAAATAATATTGATCTCCTATTTTACTATTTCGCATTTCATATTCTAAGGAAGTAGTAGTAGCAATACGTTTTTGTAAATTTGCATATTTATATATGTTATATCTAACTGCAAAAGGAACTTTTTCCCAGCTAATAGTATGAACTAATTCTTTTGTTAAAAAGAAATTAACATTTCTTTTGCTAACCTCATTTTTTATCCCTAAATATATACCACTTATAGAAAAAGGTATCCATGTTCCATTCGAAGCATAAGCATAAGTTTGTGGTCCTGGTAAAGTACTTCTAAAAACTATAACAACATGTCCTGTTTTATCCATAGTTATTCCACGTGTATCTGAATTTTGCCCTGCAGGCGATATATCTAATACATCACTCCAAGTGGTAGCTTTATCAAAAGACCACCTAATTTGAACAGGAACATAAACACCGGTAGATCTCTGCCAAGTAACAAAAGTATTACCAAATGTATCACATGCAACTTTACAATCATTTGCATTTTGACCAGCTTGAGAAAGATATACAAGACTACTCCAATTACTTCCATAATCTATTGTATGTCTTTCCACAATCCTATCATTAGTTCCATCTGATAAATTCCAAACAACTATACCATATCCGTTATCATCAATACAACACTCATAATCATTACCTATAGCAGGATCTAAAATAACAGAAGAAAAATTAGCGCCAGAATCAAGACTATAAAGTGCATAAGATCCCGCAGGAGTTGATCCTCTTGCATATAATACAAATCCTGCATCATTCATTTTAACATCAACTATTCTATTAGATGCAGATGAAGGAAAAATCGGAGAAGGAGGATTTATAAAACCAAAAGTTCCCGCACTCCAATGACCAAACACACGACATACTGGTTCATCAAGAGCAGGATAATCAGAACAAATCATAACTGCGTCATCATTATTGTTTATTGCAACCGCAGGAAGATAATAAGTATTAACAGGCGCAGCAGTAAACTCAAGCCCCCAAGTACTACCTCCATCAGGAGTTGAATATACATCAACAGAAACTGCAGAAGTAGTAAAAGCAAATAATCCTATCTTATTATCGTTTATAGCTAAACTAAGATGCTTAGCAAATGGATGAATAGGCCCTACAATAGAAGACCAATTATCTCCATAGTCTGAAGAATAAGAAGAGTAAAGGGGGTTACTAAATTGAATATTAAATATCACTGCAGCATCACCCACATTATTAATATCAAAAGAAAAGTTAGCATTAGAATTAATAGGCGCAGTGGAAATAGTTACAACACTAGACCAAGAAGCTCCATAATCCGATGAAATTACTCTTCTTAACTGATAGTCCGCAGCCCCTGAAACATCTGCTATATAAAGACAAAGTACATTTCCATAATCATTCATTTTCACATCCGCGTTTAGTACATCATAACCAGAAATTACAAGCGAAGGCAAGGTCCAAGAAAATTCTCCAAAAATTTTAAAACAACATAACAAAAAAGCAAAGATTAATTTCTTCACAAAAAACTCCTTTTGTTAAAAAATTGCTTTATTGTAAAAATTTTTTTAATTTTTGTGCAAATGTTTTTTTTTTACAAAGTTAAATCATTCAAAAACAGCTTTTTAATTTTGAAAGAATGGTTTTTTCATCTTCAATTTTTTCATTTATTGAAATCTTTTCAGCTTCTTTTAATAGATATCCCATAAGAGGGCCAGGTTCTATCCCCTCTTTTTTCAAATGCAAAGCTTTAATAATAGGATCTCTTTTTTTTATCCTCTCTATATATTTAGCTAACTCTTTTTTTTTATTCTCATGTTTTTTAAAAAAATTTTTTTTTTCTTCTAAAGATAAATGTGAAGCTATAATTTTTAAAACAAGATCTGAATATTTATTAGAATAAAGATATGCTAATTCATAATCAGATCCATTGTGAAATTCTTTAAATCTATCATAATAGGTAACAAAATTTATTTCTTTATTCGATAATTTTAAATATCTGCAAAGAGATATTTTTTCTTCTAAAGAATAATCAGGAAAGAGTTCTAATATTTTTGCAATGGCAGGAGCATTATTAGGAATATATTCCAAACATCTTAACCTCTCTTCTAATAGAGATCTTTCTATTTTTAAAAGGGGAAAAATAGTTTGTAATATTTTATAATCATAAAAAGAGATAAGTCCCTTTTTAAAATTTTTATATTTAGACATCTTGTAAATCTCTTGATATATCCTTTCAATCGCTACATATTTCAAAAGCTCTTCCGCATGAAATATAATTGCTTTTTTTAATGCATCATCTATTGTAAAATCAAATTTAATAGATAAACGAATAGCTCTTACCATCCTCAACCTATCCTCTTTTATCCTTTCATGAGGATCTCCAATTGCTCTAATTATCTTTTTATTTAAATCTTTCTCCCCCCCAACAAAATCAATAATTTCTTCTTTTATTGGATCAAAAAACATGCCATTTATAGTAAAATCTCTTCTTTTAGCATCTTCTAGAGGAGTGGTAAATTCTATTTTATCAGGTCTTCTTCCATCTTTATAAGAGAGATCTTTTCTAAAAGTAGCTACCTCATAAGAATGCTCTCCCAAAACTACCAAAACTATGCCAAAAGCTTTTCCTATAGGAATAGTATGTTTAAAAAGTTTTTCAATAACATCTGGAGAAGCATTAGTAGCAATATCTATATCATCAGAATCTACTCCCAAAAGATAATCTCTAACCCATCCTCCTGCATAATATGCTATGTATCCATTCTCTCTTAAAATATTTACAATATGTCTTGCTCTTTTATGCATTTTTTTAAAAAGTTATATATTTCTAACGCTTTTTTTAATATATTAAAAAAGAGGATTCTTTATGTCATCAATTTTAATTCTTCCAGAAGATGTTATCTGTAAAATAGCTGCAGGAGAAGTTATCACTTCGCCTGCATGTATTATAAAAGAGTTAGTCGAAAACTCAATCGATGCTAAAGCTAAAAATATAGAAATAGAGATAAGAGCAAAAGGGATGCAATATATAAGAATAACTGATGATGGCAAGGGAATGACTAAAGAAGATTTAAAAAAAGCTATCTTACGATATGCAACTTCCAAATTAAAAACTATAGATGATTTAGAGATAATCTCAACTATGGGTTTTAGAGGAGAAGCATTAGCTGCAATAGCAGCTATCAGCAAAATAAAAATAGATAGCTATAAAAAAAAATCTTCCCATTCAATTTATGTAGAAGGTGGAAAAATTATCTCTTTAGATCCATCTAATAGAGAGATGGGGACATCCGTTGAAGTTAGATCTCTATTTTATAATGTTCCTGTAAGAAAAAAATTTCAAAAACCTTTATCCTATTTATCATTAGAGATAACAAGACTAATAAATCAATTAACTCTATCCCATCCTGAAATCAATTTTTCCATTATAGATGGTAACAAAAAATTTTTAGAAAAAAAAATCTCTTTTGAAGAGAGTTTAAAGGAAAGAATCCAAGATATTTTCGGAGAATCTTTTTTTAATAAATTAAAATTTTTAAGTTTAAAAGAAAAAAATTTTTTTTTAAGAGGATTTATATCTGATCCCTCTTTTACAAAACAAAATAAATCAAATCAATTTCTCTTTTTAAATAGAAGATCTATCTTATGTCAAGATATAGAAGATGCTGTAAAAAAAGGATATGGAACAAGGATAAAAGAAAAGGAAAAACCTGTTTTCATTTTATATTTGGATATAGATACAAAAGAGATAGATATAAATGTTCATCCTCAAAAAAAAGAGGTTAGATTTAAAGATATAGATCTGATAAAAGAAAAAATAATAAAAGCTGTTTCTAACTCTTTTGAAAAAGAGATAATAGAAAAAAAAGAGATATTTTTTGAAAAAGATCTTTATTTTTTTAAAGAAACAATTTCTAAAAAAGAAAATATTCCTATTGAAAAATATGAAGAGGTAGCTCTCTTTTCTTCTAAAGAGATAATAGCTTTAATAGACCATTATCTCTTAATTCGATCTTTTTTTGAAAAAGATGATCTCGTATGCTTTGATTTAAAAGCCTCTAATAGTAGAATCTTTTTTGAAAATTTTAAAAATAAAATAAACATTCAAACATTAACTGTACCTTACATCTTAGATCTTACAGATGAAGAAATCTATATTATTGAAAACTCAAAAAATACACTTTTTGAAATGGGATTTGAAATAAATATAATAGGGAAGAGAACTATATCTATAAATGCTATTCCAACATTTTTAGAAAAAGAAGATATCTTTTATATTTTAGAAGTAATTTTAAAAGAATCTAAAAATTTTCAAAAAAATGAACTATCCAATATAATAGCAAGAAAAATAAGTAGATTCGTTAAAAAAAAATATACTTTAGAAGAAGCTAAATATATTGTAATAGAACTTTTTAAATGTAAAGAGCCTATGCATGATCCAGTAGGTAAAAAAACATTTATCCATTTAAATCTTTTTAATCTATTCTCAAAGATGTAGCTTATGACTTATTTAAAAAAAATAGAAAACATTCAAAATTTTTTAAAAAGAGAAAATATAGATTTTCTAATTTTAGAAGATAAAATTTCCCTTTTTTATCTTACAAAAATGGATATAGAAGGTAAGTTGATTATTGGGAAAAATAAAACACGTCTCTTTGTAGATAAGAGATATGTAGAACAAGCAGAAAAAAAAAATATCTTTGAAGTATTTTTATTGGAAGATGACTTGATATCAGACTTTTTTTTAGTACATTCTGATAGCGGAGCTATTGCATTCAATAGTAAAAATTGCTCTTATTTTTCTTATAAAAATTTAAATATTTTTATAGAAAAATTAAAAAAACAAGCTAGTAAAGAGATAGATTTTAAACTAATAGATATTTATGATCCTTTAAAAGAAGAAAGAGCAATAAAATCTCAAGATGAAATCTATAGTATGAAAAAAGCAGCTTCTATAGCATGGAGAGGGTTTGAACATATATGCTCTCTTTTAAAAGAAGGTATATCAGAAAAATCTTTAGCTTTAGAATTTGAACTCTTTTGTTTACAAAATGGCGGAGAAGGATTAGCTTTTAATCCTATCATAGCTTTTGGGGAAAATAGTTCTATATGCCACCATACTCCCGATCAAACCCTTTTAAAAAAAGATGATATCGTACTTATCGATGTAGGTGTTAAAGCCGACAACTATTGTTCTGATATGACAAGGGTTTTATTTTTTGGAACTCCCAATCCTATTTTAGAAAAATTTTATGAAATAATAAGAAAAGTTCATAGAAATATTTTAGATCTATGTAAACCTGGAGTTACAATAAAAAAATTAGATGAAACAGCTAGAGAATTAATCGAAAAAGAAAAAGTGGAAGGAGAGATCTTACATGCTTTAGGACATGGGGTAGGATTAGAGGTACATGAATATCCTATTATAAAATATGATGGGCAAGATAAAGATGTGATATTAAGGCCTAATATGGTTATAACAATAGAACCAGCTATTTATAAAAAAGGCATTGGAGGAGTAAGATATGAAGATACTATTTTAATCACAAAAGAAGGTTTTGAAAATTTCTATACAATACATTAAAATATGAAAAAAAATATTTTTTTTCTTTTTTTTATATTTCTATTATTTAATCTCTTTATAAAAGATATTTATTTTTTAATATTCTCCTCAATATTTTCCTCATTTAATATCTTACTATTAATAAAAAATATAGATAAAAAAAAAGAAAAAATTCTTAATTCTTTGATGGAGGGAATTTTAATTTTAGATAGCAATAAAAAAATAAAATATTTTAATGCTGAAACTATAAAAATATTTGGAAAATTAAAAAAAGGATTTTTTTTAAAAGATATTAAACAAAAACCTTCTCAAATAGAAGATCTCATATTTCTCTGTCAAAAAAAACATTCTCCAATAAAAATAGAACTCTCTTTTCAAGAAAAATTTTTAGATATTATAGCCATTCCTAAAAAGAAAGAAACAATTTTAATATTTAAAGATAAAACTTTAGATCATCAAGGTAAAGATTTTATAGCTAATGCATCTCATGAACTTAGAACTCCTATTACCATTATTAGAGGATTTGCTGAAACTTTAAATGATTTTCCTAAATTATCTAAAAACAAAACAAAAGAGATAATTAAAAAAATAATAAAAACATCTTTAGAATTAGAAGATCTAATCAAAAATCTTTTAATGCTAGCTAAATTAGATAATTTAGATCCTTACAATTTAGAAAAAAATGATATTTTTGATATTATTGAAAATATCAAAAAAACCTTTTTAAATATCTATCCAAATGCTCAAATAAATATAAATATCTCTAAAAATTCTCTTTTCATTTTTTCAGAAAAAAAGCTTTTAGAATTAGCAATAAAAAATATTTTAGAGAATTCAATAAAATATTGTTCTTCTTCTCCCAATATATTTATTAAAGGAGAAAAAATAGCAAACAAAATTCTGCTCTCTATAAAAGATAATGGAATTGGAATAGATAAAAAAAATTTACCCTTCATATTTAATAAATTTTTTACTCTAAATAAAACTAATTCAAAAAAACATGAAGGAACTGGTCTTGGCCTCTCTATAGTTAAAAATGTTATAGAAAAACACAAAGGAATTATAAAAGTTTATTCTGAAATAGATAAAGGAACTACTTTTGAAATACTACTTCCCGCCTTTAAAAATGAAGCTCCTTCCTTATAGATATCTTAGAAATCTCATCTGTACAAATAACAACGGAAGCTTCTTTTTCATGCCTCTTATGCGATAAATCTATCAAATCCTCCATATTTAATGGAATTCTTATTTTTTCTTTCATATCTCCATTTCTAATGGATAATATTTTTATTGCGGTTTCTCTATCAAACATAGCAAAAATAAGTTCTTCTTTAGCTTTTGTAATACATATTTTATCTTTTTTTTCAGATATTTTTATAAAATCTAAAATAGAAGGATATCCAACATTTTTTTTAAAATCATAAAACTTTGTTCCTTTTAACATTTTATACCAAACACTTTGTAATTGTTGATTTTGAAAATCAATCTTTTCTAAATAAAAATCTTTTTTATCTTTAGCCATCAGAATAATTTTATCTAAAAGAGAATCTTCAATTTCTCTATTTAATATCTTACCATAAAGAAGTTTCATTAATCTTTTAGTTATCTCATATATCTTCTTCTCTTTTATCTTTCCATTTTTTAGAAGAGGATAAATATTTATCTGTCCACAACTAAATATCTTATTATCCTTTTCCTCTTTTTTTTTCTTATTAGTTTTACTTTTTTTTTCTTTATTTTTTTTATTTTTTTCATCAATTGTCTTTTTCTTCTTTATTGACTTAGAACTTTTATATAAAAAAGATTCATAGCTATTTTGAGAAATTCTATAAGCATTTAAATACCCTTCAATACTTTTTTTCATAATAACGCTATCTCTATGATCTTTAAACATAAAATGAGATATCATAGCAAAAATTATTAAAATAGCAGATATAAAAGATAAAATATTCATAACTCTTCAAAATAGATTATTGGGGCAGAAAAAACAAAAAAAGTAAAGCTAAAATTTTTATTTTTATTTTTTATTTTTATTTTTAAAGCTATTTTATTTTTTTTTGATGGAACAATCAAAGATTTTTTTTTGATAATAATAAATCTTATCTTTTCTATATCTCTTGCTAATATCTCCTCTCTTTTTAACTTCATATCTTTTTCATCAGGAAAAGAATAAAGTATTAAATTTTTATTTTCATCTAAAAATAAAATAGAAAAAATTGTTTTAGAAAATTTCGGATTTAAATCTATTTTATTATCATAATAAAAATAAAGTTTATCATCTTTAACCTTGACAGATTTACCAACAACTAAATTAGAAAATAAACCATTTAGTCTTACCCACAAATTATGTTTAAAAAGCACATTTTCTTTAGCTTTTTTCATTTTTTTTTCCATATTAATTATCTGTGTAAAAAACCTAAAAACAACAGTTAAAATGATAGATAAGATAAAGAGCGAGATCATCACCTCTAACAAGGTAAAAAAATATTTTTTCATTTCTATTATTTTAAAAAAAAAAGATAAAAAAAAGAAAGTTCAAATAGACTTTTTCTTAATCTTAGGTATTTTTTTTATAAAAAGAAAATATATAAAATATTTTCTCCCTCTTTTTTTAAAAGGTTCTTTTAGAGAAATTTGAAGATGAAGTTTTACATATTTTTCATTTATACCTGATTTAGCTCTACCCCAAATAAGATAGTATATTGGTATCTTTTTATCTATTAAACCGTCGATTACTATTCTTTCATCTTTTAACCTTAAATATTTTGCTTCTTCTTTTTTTTTAGGAAGGTCTTTTATTGAAATCTTATTTTTAATTAATTTTTTTTTAATTTTACAAAAAACTTCATATTCTAAAATTTTAAGTTCCAACTCTTCTAATTCCTTTATCTCTCTTTTATAAAAATAAAGAGGATTACTTATAATAAGTGCTGTGCATATAGAGATAAGGAAAAGAGCTATTAATATTTCTAATAAAACAAAAGAACGTTTTTTCATTTAAAATTTCTTTCTATTTTAAATTTTTATTTTACTATGTTTTTGAGGTTTTTTATAAATCAATTCTATAAAAGCTAATATTCCCAATATAACAAACAAAATATATATATACCAAGACAGATTAAATTTTGCTGTAACAAAAATTATTACAACAAACTGCATAGCTGTTGTTACTTTTCCCCACCTTATAGATCTAAACTCAAAAAAATCCCATTTTCTTAAAATCAAAGCATAGAAACCATATATTATCAATGCAAAATCTCTAGAAAGCAAGGTGCATACCTGCCAAAGTTTAATATCATTCTCAAAAAACAAAATAAAAAGAACAAAATAAACAAAGAATTTATCCATGGCTGGATCAAATATTGCTCCAAATTTAGAGATAGATTTATTTTTTCTTGCAAAATAGCCATCTACGCTATCGCTTATCATAGCCAAAATAGTAGCTATTAATCTAACAACTATATTTTTTTGAAGAAAAACTAATGCTAAAGGAACTCGAATAAAAGATAAAAAATTTGATAAAGTAAACATTTTTTTAAAAATTAATTTTGATTGTTATTTTACTAAAACCAATTTATTAAGCAACCCCTAAATTTTTAATTTATTACTATCATAAAAAAATTTCCAAACAATTTTAAAATGCAAAATTTAAAATATTTAACTATAATTAATGATCATCTCATTAATTTTCTAGATAAAAATGAAATAAACAAAAGATTTCCAGGTTTTATTCTTGCAATGATACGAACAAATAATAATAAGAATGCATATTATAATCAAAAAAATAATAGAGAATACCATAACAAACTATATAAAGCAAAAAATTTTGATGAATGTAAATCCAAATGATATAATAGAACTTTCAGAAAAAACACTTCTAACTACAATAAAAGATTTTTTCTCAACACTAATAAAATAGATACAATCTTTATTCATAAGAACATAATTACAAGAGTCTATTATTTAATTTACACCCTTTTTTGCAACTATTCGGCATAGAGTACAACAAATTAAAAAAAAGGCTCTAAAAAAACTGTTCTTGTTTATGATGTATAAAAATTAGACATTTCAGCTCAAAAACATTGAAGAAGGTTATAAATATTTGATAAAAATATCAAAAGAAAAATGGAGAAACTATTTTTTAAAAAAAAATTATGGATGCTCTAAAATGTTTGACCACAACATTTTACAATGTTTTAAATTTATTTTTTTGCACTTTACAGCTTTTATTACTGCATTTCTATCGACTTCTTTTTCATTACTCCCCTCCAAAATCAATATTTTAGGGATCATTTCTACTTAGCCCTGACAAGCATAATTTTTTTCTTGTTTTTTTAAAAATAAAAATATATTATAGAAAAAATTTTCAAAAACAAAGGAGATATTTTATGAGTTTCTCAATAAATAATTCTGCATTGACAGAAACCTTGCAAAATATGCAACAACAAATGTTAAAAATGGATGACAAGATTTCTACTTTAAAGAATGAAAATGCTGAAATAAAAAAAGATTTTAATACCTCAAAAGATGTAATAGGACAATTATCAGCTCAGTTACAACAAACAAACAAACAAATACTCAATCATAAAAAAGAGTTACAACTTTATAAAAACAAAGTTATTAACTTATAACATAAAAATACTCGTCTACACGTGAATCTTTTAGATTTAAACAGATTAAATACAGAATTAAAGAAAAAAAATAATGATCTTGAAAAAAATATTCGAGATTTAGAAGGAAGAATAACCCAACAAGATGAGAATGAAAACAAATCTATCCTCTTAGAAGGAATAGTGGCTGAATTAACAAGAGAAAATTAAAAAATATCAGGTAATTTAAAACATCCGCATGATTTTGTTGTTAGATTTTTTAAAGATATTCCAAAATTTTTAAAATCTTTTAAAAGTATTTTTAATTGTGCTGCTAATCCTTCTCAATTTATAGAAGATAATGTTTCTGAAGCAAGAACTAATTTTGAAAAAATAATAAATGATGTAAAAGATACAACGAATGGGGCTAAAATACTTGCAAAATTTGCAAGAGAAATAGGTAATAAACAATAAGGAAGGCTATTTACTATGATCACTCCTACACTAGCAGAAAATATTACACTAGAGACAGTAGAAGCCACAGTTGCTAAATTAGAGACAAAGATCTTATTGCAAAAGATTGACATATCAAAAATAACTTCCTACTTTAATGAAAGAAGAGACGAATTAAACGGAATAACAACAATGCTTCGTGATCTTGATGGCACCATATCAATTCAAAAAAATGAAACTATTAAACAAACAAAAGAGATAAAAAAATTTGACGAAAAGATAAAAAAATTTGACGAAAGGATAAAAAAATTAAAAGAAAATATAAAACAACAAAAAAAAGAGGTAGAAAATACTTTAAAAAATGCAAAAAAGGTAGTAAAACCGCAAAAAAAAAATTCAAAAAAAATTTTAAAAAATCAAAAGCCCGTTGAAGAATCAAAAAATACTTCAACCCCAGAAAAATTTTCACAAAAAAATAAAAAACCAGCATTTTTTACCACAATAAAAGATTTTTTCTCAACACTAATAAAATGGATAAAATCTTGGTTCATAAGATCATAATGAAAAGAGCCTATTATTTAATTCACAATCTTTTAATCTAAAGCCGTTGCAACAGAAATAGTTTCTTTTTGAGATGCCAATTCATTAAACTGTTTACCCAATGATCTAACAGCAGTTATCCAAATAGCAACAATAAATAAAAACAAAATAGCTATGTAAGGAGCTGTAGCAGAAAGAGTAGAAAATATTATTAAAAATCCTTGATGAATAATAGAACCTCCAGATTTTCCTATCCTCGATCCAATCCCATCAATAGCAGCTTTACCTTTAAATTTAGACTCTTTATCTAAGGGAATAAAAGAGATCTCCTTCGTTGCATCAAAAAGAGTATATTTAGAAACTTTTGTCATACAATTTTGGATGCTTCCAAAAAAAACACTCATCACAAGTGGGGTAAACCCAAAAAAACTTAAAATAGTTATTGAATTAAAATTTTTTAAGAATAAAAAAGAGAAAAATAAAATAGAAGTTATTAGAATAATAAAAGGAGTTATTAAAGCATTAAACGTCCATGAAAATCTTCTTAAAAAATTACCTGAAATAAATATAGCTACAATAGTTGATAAGATACCCATTAATATCATTATTTGGCCCATATAAAAATTATAATCTGCAGCATTAGGATAAAGCTGTTTAACCTGATTTTTCCATATAATCTCAACTAAGTTGATAGCAACATGATAGCTCATAACAATAACTGCTATGCAGATGAGATATTTTGATTTAGCAAGATAAAAAAAATTTTTTTTTATTGATATTTTATCTTTTTTAAAATTTTTTTGTTCTCCTTGAATTTTAGGAATTTTTTTATTTAAAAAGAAAAATATCAAAATTATAAAAAATGCTGAGATAATTATTAACCCATTTAAAAATAAGACTGATTGATCCCATCCTGTTTTACCAAAAGGTATTTTATAATTAAAAATATTTTTTGAAAAAATCATACTAGTTTTTCCTGAAACTATACTTGCAAGGTTAGCTCCTACAAAAAAAAGAGAATAAAATCTTTTTGCTTCATTAACTGACATTATATCATTTGCAAATCCCCAAAAAAGAACTGTCAAAATAATAGTTCCCCACAATTCTGCCATTACATAAAAAAGAGTGAATGGCCAATTTCTTATTAAAGAGATAAAGCCTTTAAATCCTACCGGCAAAAAATGTTCTAATTTTTTAACCAAACCTTCAGGACATAAAAAATCTCTTAAAGGATATAAAAAAAATATAAATAGAATAAAAAAAAGTAGAAAGATAAATATCATAATATAAAAAACATTTTCTCTAGAAAATTTATTTGAAATTTTAGAATATATATAAGTTATAATAATTGCAGAGGGAAGCATAACCCAAACTTTTATAAAAGGAATAGTCTCTGCGCCAGAATTAGGAGCTGTTATAACTAATGTATCTTTAGCTATTTTTAACGTATTATAATTAAATGATATTAAAAAAAATATTAGGAACATCGGAATAAATTTTTTATATTCTTTCTTTTTTACTGGCCAAAAAATATTTTTTAAATCCTTCATCGAAAAATTCTCTGTTATGTGTTGAAATATTTAAGAAAATTATATCTACCTCTTAAGAATTAAAAGAAAACCATTGTATTACAAAAATATTTATTTTTAAAACCTATTTTAAAACTTCTATACCTGGCAAGGTACCATATTCTATAAATTCTAAAGAAGCTCCTCCTCCTGTTGATAGATGAGAAAACTTTTCTTTTAATTTTAATCTATTAATAGCTGCAAGAGAATCTCCTCCTCCTGCTATTGTAAATGCCTCAGTAGAAGCTATAGCTTTTGCTATCTCATTTGTTCCATTAGAAAAATTATCCATCTCAAAGACTCCCATAGGACCATTCCAAAAAATAGTTTTTGCTAATTTTATTTTTTCTCTCCAGCTATCTATCGTCTGTGGGCCAATATCCATCCCTCTCCATGGAGGTAAAATATCTTGAGAAGAAGATATTATCTTTGAATTAGCATTATTTTCAAATTTATCTGCAATAACAATATCTAAAGGAATATTTATTTCTATTTTTTTATTCGAAGCAATAGATAAAGCTTTTTTTACACTATCTATCTGATCCTCTTCTAAAATAGAACTTCCTACCTTTCTCCCTATAGCTTTTAAAAAAGTAAAAGACATAGCTCCTCCAATAAATAAAGAATCTACCTGTTCTAAAAGTTTTAATAAAACTTTTATTTTTGTAGATACTTTAGCTCCACCAATTATTGCAAAAAATGGTCTTTTAGGATTTTTTAAATATTTATCTAAAATAGAGATCTCTTTTTCTAATAAAAAACCCATTAATGCTTTTTGAGGAAAATATTGAACAATCTGATAGATAGAGGAATGTTTTCTATGACAAGCAGAAAAAGCTTCATTTACATATATCTCGCCAAGAGAAGCTAACTTTTTTGCAAAGGAGGGATCTTTTTCAGGGTTTTCCTCTCCTTCATGAAATCTTAAATTTTCTAATAATAATATCTCTCCGCTTTTTAAAGAATTTACTTTTTTTTCAACTTCTTCGCCAATGCAATCAGAAGCCATAAAAACCTCTCTTTTCAAAAGATCGGATAACTTTTTAGCGCATGGTAAAAGAGATAATTTTTTATCAAATCCTTTAGGTCTACCAAGATGGCTCATTAAAACAAGAGAACAATTTTTTGAAAGAATATAATTTATTGAGGGAAGAGATAGTTCTATCCTTGAAGAATCAGAAATAATTCCATTTTTTAAAGGCACATTAAAATCTACCCTCATCAATATTTTTTTTCCTGAGATAGGATAATCTTTAATAGATTTAATCATAAATTAAACATACAAAATATTTAACTTTTTATAAATCTAAAAAAGGGCTAGAAGCTTTTTGAAAATTATTTTCATCTTTTCTATTCTTTATTTCCGTCTTTATAGAATAAAGAAGATCTTGATCAAAATTTTTTCTAAGTGCCCATTTAAGATAATCTAAAGGAATCTCTGAAAACCTTCTTCCTTTATATTGCCCTAAAGGCATATTCTTCATAAGAATAGGGTTTTTTAATCTAGATATTAAACCATTTAATGTTTTAAATTTTTTAGATAAATTTTTAAAAATCTCTATGTTTATACTTGCATCGCTATAAGCTCTATGAGGGTTTTTTTGTTCTATGTTAAAATGTTTTCTTAAACTCTCTAAAGAATTAACTGAACACTCACCATATAATCTAGCAAGTCTTAAAGTATCGATATACATATTATCAAAACTGCATGGGATATTATTTTTTTCTGCTTCTTTACAAATAAGATTTATGTCAAATTTTATGCCATGTCCCACAATTATATGATCTCCAATAAATTTTAAATAATCTGGAAGGATCTCTTTTATAGTTGGCTTGCCTAAAACCATCTCATCAGAAATATTATGAATATCTTGAGATTGTTTTGGAATAATACATTTAGGATCTATCAAGGTCTCCATTTTACCTAATATTCCTTTAAAGTTAAATTTAATAACTGCAATCTCAATAATTCTATCTTTCTCTAAATTTAATCCTGTTGTCTCACAGTCTAAACAGATAAATATTTCTTCTTTTAATAATTTCATATTTTAAAAATATTTATTTTTCTTTTATTTTCTTCTTCTGTATTGAAAAGATGAACAACTAAAATTTTTTTTGGTAAAATAGAATTTATTCTTTCTGCCCATTCTATTAAACAAATCCCATTTTTATATAAATATTCAGATAAGCCCATCTCAATAAATTGTTTTTCATCTTTTATTCTAAACAGATCAAAATGATATATTTCAAATTTTCCTTTATAAACATTCAAATAATTAAAAGTAGGACTAGTTATATCCACATCTTTAACATCAGATATTTTACTTATTATTCCCTTTATCAATGTAGTCTTTCCTGCTCCTAACTCTCCTAAAAAAGAGATAATAGAATTGGCAGATAACTCTTTTGCTATTCTATTTCCTATCTCTTTTGTATCTTCTGCTGAATAAGAAAATATCTCTTCTAACATCACTTAACTTTCAAACCATTTCTCTAAAAAACCTTCAAATTCAGGAATTTTAGAAAGAGCTTTTACAAAATTTGATATCTTATCTTCTTTTAATTGATCTTGTAAAAAATTTAAAAAATTTTTTTCTATTTCAAAACGGTTTTGATTTTGCACTTCTATAAGAGAGAGCTGCTTTATATAATTTTTTTTAAAATCTTCTAAAACTCCCTCTTCACTATTAAATAGTTTCCCAGAAATAGAAGATGAGTAAACTTCTTTAATGATTGGTTCTTTTCTTTTTTTAATATAATTTTTTATTAACTCGGGATCTTCTGATACAAAAAATCTTTTAGCATGAAGCCCTCCTTTCCTCTCCTTATTTTCAGGACACTTTGATACCCAATCATATATAGCATCTTGAGGATTGGGGTGAGTATTATCTCCAAAAACTTTTCCAGTAAAGGGACATATATATACTTTTTTTGTATTCTCATCTACATCTTGCTTTTCAAACTGAACTTTAATAGATGTCTTTCTACAAAGCTTATTCTCTTTTTTTAATTTTTCAATTAAATCTTCTACACTTTGATATATCTTCTTCTCATGAGGGAATAAAACAGGTTTAAGCTGATGTATATCCTCTATATAAAAAAGATATGACATTATAAGATCTGCTTTCTTGTTTTTTTTTAAAAACTCTAAAAGCTTTTTTTTAAATTTATCTGAAATCTTAACTTCCACCATATTTTTTTAATAAGAGTATCTTTTCAATATATTATTGATCAAGTTCAAAAGAATTTTTTATACTATTTTTTTAAAATTGATTTTGTTTTTAAAAAAATGTTATCATATCCAAAAGGAGTTTTTAAATGACCACAATTTATCAAAAACAAAAAAATTTTGAAATTGAAGAAATTCCAATAAATGGATATGAAAAAGTTCTAAAAGTTACAAATAAAAATACAGGATTAAAAGGCATAATAGCTATACATAACACATTTTTAGGCCCTGCATTAGGTGGAATAAGAATATACCCATACAAAAATTTTGAAGATGCTTTGAATGATGTATTACGTCTTTCTAAAGGAATGACTTATAAATCAGCAATAGCAGAGGTAGGTCTTGGAGGAGGTAAGAGTGTTATAATAGCTGATCCAGTAAAAGAAAAAAATGAAGAACTGCTTTTATCCTTTGCTGAAGTAATAGATAGCTTAGAAGGTAAATATATAGGTGCAGAAGATGTAGGATGTTCTACTGAAGATGTAATGATTATTAGAAAAAAAACTAAATATGTCACAGGTCTGCCGCATGCAAAAAGCAGCGGGAATCCTTCAGTATTCACTGCATGGGGTACTTTTAGAGGTATTCAATCTGTTTTAAAAAAGCTTTTTAATGATGTCTCATTAAAAGGAAAAAAAATAGCAGTTCAAGGGATAGGAAGTGTTGGAAGCCATCTAATCCCTCTTCTTTTTTGGCATGGAGCTGAAATCATTGCTACCGATATAAACAGAAAAAAGAGCGAAGAATTTAAACAAAAATATGGCATTAAAATAGTAGAACCTGAACAAATAATGGAAGTTGAATGTGATGTGTTTTCTCCCTGCGCAATGGGAGGAATTATTAACTCTAATTCTATAAGCACTCTTAAATGTAAAGCAATAGCAGGTTGTGCTAACAATCAACTTTTAGATAAATCAGATGGAGAGCTTCTTCATGAAAAAAATATTTTATTTGCTCCCGATTTTATAGTTAATGGAGGAGGACTTATAAATGTTTCTTTTGAAATAACAAAACAAGGATATCATCCTAAGGGACCTAGAGATAAAACAGATAAAATATTTGATATACTTATGTCTATTTATGAAATAGCAGAAAAAAACGATATATCTACAAGCAATGCTGCTATAGAGCTTGCAGAGTATAAAATAAAATATGGTATAGGGAAAAGAATGACTGGAATATATTTTCACCATTCTTTTTAAAAAAAATGGCTGTATTAATTTCTATTTTAAAAGAAAAAATTAAAAGATCTATACAAGAGTCTTTTAAAAAAGAATTTGAAAAAAAAGAATTTTCTCCAGAAATTACACCTTGCACCTCAGAAAAATTTGGCCATTATCAATGTAATGATCCATTAAAACTAACTAAAATACTTAAACAAACTCCTTCAGAAATAGCAAAAAAAATAGTCTCAAATATAAAAGATAAAAAAATATTTGAAAAAATAGAAATATCAAAAAATGGTTTTATAAATTTTATTTTTGATAAGAATTTTATCTCTAATGAGTTAGATGCTATTTTTCAAGATCCCTATTTAGGCGTTATACCTAAAAAAAATAAAAAAATAATTGTAGAATTTTCCTCTCCTAATGTAGCAAAGGAGCTTCATGTTGGACATCTTAGATCAACAATAATAGGAGAATCTTTGTCTAGATTATTTGAATTTTTAAATTATTCCGTTCTTCGTTTAAACCATATAGGAGATTGGGGTACTCAATTTGGAATGTTAATAGCATATTTAAAACAAAAAAAAGAAATTTTAGAACAAGCTTCCCTTTCTGAATTAACCAACTGGTATAAAGAAGCAAAAAAAAGATTTGAAAAAGATTCAGAATTTGCAAAAAAAACAAAAGAAGAAGTTGTTAAATTACAAAGTGAAGAAAAGGAAGAATTAGAAATTTGGGAAAAGATCTGTGCTATCTCAAGAAAAGCATACAATGAAATATACAATTTATTAGATGTTAAAATATTAGAAAGAGGAGAATCCTATTATAATCCTTTTTTAAAAGGCATTGTCAAAGATTTAGAGAAAAAAAATCTTATAACTATTTCTGATGGAGCAAAATGTATATTTTTAGAAGGTTTTACTAGCAGAGAAAATACACCTCTTCCTTTAATAGTTCAAAAATCAGATGGAGGATTTAATTATGTGACAACAGATATCGCAGCTATGAAACAAAGAGCCTTAGAAGAAAAAGCTGATAGAATAATTACTGTAATAGATCAAGGTCAATCTCTCCATTTAAAAATGGTTCACGAAGCTTGTGTTAAAGCAAAATATATAGATCCTTCCAAAACAAAATTTGAACATGTAGCTTTTGGGGTAGTATTAGGTCCTGACGGAAAAAAATTTAAAACAAGAGAAGGAGAAACAGTAAAATTACTCGATCTTTTAACAGAAGCGATAAATAAAGCTAAAGAAATTCTTATAAAAAAGGATCCTTTAATCAGCAATCATAGATTAGAAAAGCTCTCCCATATATTAGGGATCAATGCGATAAAATATTCTGATCTTTCTTGTCATAGACTTAAAGATTATAAATTTTCATATGAAAGGATGTTGAAGTTTGAAGGAAATACATCTACTTTTTTACTCTACTCATATGTAAGAATTATGGGGATTAAAAGAAAATTAAAAAATGATCCTAAAAAATTGTTGAAATTTGCAAAAATAGATTTAAAACATCCAACAGAAATATCTTTAGGATTGCATCTTATAAGATTTGCTGAAGTTATTGAGAATATGGAAAAAGATCTTCTTCCAAATAGACTTGCAGATTATTTATATGAATTAGCAGAAAAATTCAATGCCTTTTTTAGAGATTGCCATGTAATAGGCTCAAAAGAACAAAATAATAGATTAAAGCTATGTGAATTAACAGCAAAAATACTTAAAAAAGGATTTTATATTTTAGGATTACAGGTAACAGAAAGTTTATAAAGAAAGATTTTATCAAATAAAAAAAATTTGTTATTTTACAAAAAAGAATATTATGGTTGAGAAAAAATTAAAAATCAAAACACCTCCTAATTCCAAAGAATCAGAGATGATGGTTTTAGGAAGTATGTTAACTAATTTTAATAGTTTAAATATAGCAATAGATGGATTAGAAGAAACAGATTTCTATTATCAAGAACATAGGATAATATTCAAAAGCATAAAAGAACTTTATAAAAAAGATAAACCTGCTGATATCCACATAGTTGCTGAAGAGCTTAAAAATATAGAAAAGCTAAAAGAAGTAGGAGATATAAATTATTTAACCACTTTAGCTCAATATGCTGGAACCTCTGTTTATGTAGAAGAATATATCAATCTAATCAAAGAAAAATCAATTTTAAGGCAGATGATAGATGTCTCTAATGAAATAATAAAATTCTCTTTAAAATCTCCTAAAGATGTATATCAAATTTTAGATGAAGCTCAATCCAAATATTTTAATATATCTCAAAAATCAAATAGAAAATATGGAGTTTTGGTAAAAGAACTCTTATCTGGAGTTAGTTCAGAAAGTAAACTTCCCTTTTTAAAAGAATTACAAGAAAGGCAAGAAAATTATCAAAAAAAAGGACCTGAAGCTTCAAAAATAATCGGAGTTGCATCTCATTTTACAGATTTAGATAAATTAATTAATGGCATGACAGCTTCTAATTTAATAATTCTTGCTTCAAGACCAGCTATGGGAAAAACAGCTCTTGCATTAAACATATCCGAAAACATAAGTTTAAAAAGTTCCCTACCAGTTGGAATATTTTCATTAGAAATGACAGCTGAGCAGCTTCTTCATAGAATAATCTGTTCTCAATCAGAAGTTGAATCAGACAAAATAAAAACAGGTTCTTTAAATGGTTTAGAATATCAAAATATAGTTTCAACAGTAAATATTTTAAAAAATCATAATATTGTTATCGATGATTATCCTGGTTTAAAAATAACAGATATAAGAGCTAGAGCTAGAAGGATGAAAGAAGTATATGATGTAAAATTTTTAGTGATAGATTATCTTCAACTAATTTCAGGATCTGGAACTATGAAATCTTCAGAAAGCAGGCAAATAGAAATTTCAGAAATTTCAAGAATGTTAAAAAATTTAGCAAGAGAATTAAACATACCCATCCTTTGTCTTTCTCAGCTTTCTAGGAAGGTAGAAGAGAGGCAGGGTCACAGACCTATAATGAGTGATTTAAGAGAATCAGGCTGTTTAGCAGGGGATACGTTGATAAAAGATTATCAAAATGAGAAGCTATATACAATTGAAGAGCTCGCTAAAAGAAAAATCCAAAAACCTATTTACACATATTCTGTAGACAAAAATTTTAAATTAAAAAAACAAAAATTTATTAAATTTTTTTCTTCAGGAAAAAAATTAACATATCTTTTAAAAACAAAATCAAAATCTATAAAGGCTAGCTCTAACCACCCATTTTTAAAAAAAGAGGGATGGGTTAATTTAGAACAATTAAAAGTAAAAGATAAAATTGCAACTTTTAAACTTCAAAACATATATTGGGAAGAGATCATATCAATACAAGAATTAAAAGAAGAAGAAGTATATGATGCCACTGTAGAAAATTTACATAACTTTATAGCAAATGATATAATAGTTCATAATAGTATAGAACAAGATGCTGATCTTATCATGTTTATTTTTAGAAATGAATATTATGATCCCTATGATAAACCAGGATACGCTGAATTGATAGTTGCAAAAAATAGGCATGGAAGAGTAGGTTCTGTTAATTTAACTTTTAGAAAAGAAATAGCTCAATTTTCCAATTACTCAGAAAAAGAATACTTTGTAGAAAATTAACAATTTTTTTATTAAAAAAAAAAATCTTTATTTCAAAATAAATATTTTTTAACATTAAGAAAAAAGCAAAAAAAAATTATGAAAAAGAAAATTATTTTAATTGTATTAATAGCTGCAGCTATTGTGTTAACAAAAAATTTATTTTTTAAAAATAAAACAAAAAAAGGTTCTAATCCTACAAAAGAAAATTGCGTCCCTCAAAAAAAAGAAAATAGTGATAGGGAAGATAAAAAAGAATTCCCTTCAGAACCTCGCATAGATCAAAATCAAAGTCAAACGGATAATTCTGTTTTTTTAAAAAAAAATAAAGATTCCGAAAAAGAAGAATCAGACTCTCAAGAACAAGACTCTGACAATAATCAAAATTCCAACAATGAAGATGAAAATGATGAAGAACAAAATTCTGAGGAAAAAAATAATAATTCTAATGAAAGTGAAGATTCAACAGATGAAGATGAAATCTTTGAAGAACAAGACTCAGATGAAAATCAAGATTCTAATGAAAAAACTAATAATTCTAATAAAAGTGAAGATTCAACAGATGAAGATGAAATTTATGAAGAACAAGACTCCAGTGAAAATCAAGATTCTAATGAAAAAACAAATAATTCTGATGAAAATGAAGATTCAA
>Ga0111177_110_pt1 | contig 30108 bp, 26 predicted proteins | sample DeeMarSWOR324_28_FD_80230 | JGI IMG/M metagenome (GOLD analysis project Ga0111177, IMG submission 80230) | Chlamydiae bacterium SM23_39
ACAAAAGCAGGAATAGCAAATAAAAGACTCAAAGCAGGTTGGAGCAAAAAATATCTTTTAGAGGTACTTGATATGGCTTAGAAATCTTCATGCAATTTCCCTGGGTTTTTATATGACAGATGCTGTAAATACTTTTGATTCCTCTTTGGCTTTGAAGAACGGTGGTGAAAAAATTGTCGTAAGAGAAAACAAATTAAATGCACAAAAAAATAAACAAGAGAATCAAATAAGAGTTTCTAAAGAATCAAAATTTTTAACCGAATCACCTTTTTCTTCTAATAAAAAGTCAACAAACATTGTTCCTATTTGTTGTTGTTGTTTATCCATGATTTTAATAATTGCATCTTTTTTTATGTTAGTTACACTTGGATTTAACTCATTAATATCTTTTGTGGCTTTAAGAAATTTTAGTAAAAGGATAAAAATTATAACTTTTATAGCAATGTCAGTTGTATCATCTTCTATGGTTTTATTTTCATATTGTTGTTGTAATAGTCTATGTTGTAGTTCATTTATTAATTTAGCAAAGACACAATCTAAGAATAAATATTAATTTTTTCTTTCGATTAGAGATTTAAAATAAAAAATGAATGGATTTGAAAAAATCTGTAGCTTATTTTGCATTTTTAAAATTTTAAAAGGATATTTTGAAGCTTATTAAAGCAAAATAATTTTTATAAATTTTATTTGCCTTTTTTATTTTTTTAATATTTTGGCCAAAAGCCATTTTAATCTTATAGACACCTAATGATTTTTAGAAAAATTTTATTGCATTTAAAAAAAATTTTTCATATTGTTTTTACATTTTTAAAGAGTATTATGGAAACAAAACCTCCTTCAGAAAAATCAGCTTGTTATAATGATTTAAAGCATAATGAGGAAAAGATAGATACCCTTTCTTTAAAGGTAGAAAAAAAAATCAATGAATTAGCATTAAATAAAATGACATTGAATCAAGCTGTAATTTTTGGACATCTAGTTCAAGCTATTACAAATAAAAATGCAGATTTACCTTTTAAATATAAATTAAAAAAAAGAAAGAAAAAGAAAAAAAAGAAAAAATTTTAATTTGTTATTTCTTGCGCAACTATTTTTGTCTCTTCTTGTTCTTTAGTTTTTTCTAAGAATAATTTTTTCAATGCATTAGCAGAAAATAACCAAATAGCAACTACTATCACTAATATTGCTAAATTAAATGGAGCTGCTACAATTAAAGTTCCAATATTGACTATAAGAATTTGTTGTAAAATAGATCCTCCACCTTTACCTAACCTTGCTGCAACTACATCTACTGCAGCTTTTCCTTTTACTTTTGATTCATCATCTAATGGAATATAAGCCATTTCTTTTGTTGGATCAAAAAGAGAATATTTAGAAGATTTACTCATAATATTTTGTATTGCTCCTAATATCACTGTAATGAAAAGAGGGGATGTTGTTAATGATAAAAGAAGAGTTATTTTAGTTCTAAATATAACAAATAAGAAAAATATAGAGCCTGTAATTCCTAATATTATAGGTGTAATTTTAGCTGTTTTACCCCATCCAAATTTTCTGATAACATTACCTCCAACAAAAAGCATCATAAAAGATGTTATTAGACCTGTTGACATAGAAAAAATTCCCATAAATGTATTGTAATCATTTCCATTTGTGAATTGTAGTTTTAATTGGTTTTTCCAGGTAACCTCTACTATATTTATGCAAAGACCATAAGAGATTACTAGTATTGCTAAAAGACCTAAATATTTTGATTTTATAAGATATAAAAAGCTTTCTTTTAAACTCATTTTAAGTTTTTCTTTTTTCTTTGCCCCATCTTTATTGGGATTATAAAATCTTGTATCTGTTAATACATATTTATGCATCCAGTTGTATATTCCTATAATAATTACTCCTGCTATCACTACAATAGTCATAAGATAATTTAAAGAGACTCCCCAAGCATCGATATGAGGAGGCAGTTTTTGGCTTATATTAGAAGCAAGAACAATAGCAGGACCAGATACTAGAAGAGCTAAATTTGCTCCTAACCCTAAAATAGAATAAAATCTTTTTGCTTCTGTTACTTTCATTATATCATTAGCAAATCCCCAGAATAGTAGAGATAAAGCTACACTGCCCCAAAGTTCAGATAAAATGTAAAATAAAGAAAATGACCAATTTCTAAAGACAGCTATCAATCCCATGAAACCTTGTGGTAGCATTTGTTGAAGTTTATCGGCAAGATTGTTTGGATGGATTAAATCTCTTATAGGATAAAGTGCAAATGCAAAAATAGCAAAAAAAGCTAAAAATGGAATTAGTGTTACATTAAAAAGAGCTCTTTTACTTAATTTATTGCTTATTTTTGCAAAGATTACCATAAATATTATAGCGCATGGAATAACACCCCATACTTTTAAAAAGGGGATAGTCTCTGCACCAGAATGAGGAGCTGTTACTATTAAACTATCTTTTGTATCTCTAAGTATCGTATAATTAAAAGAGATAAAGAAAAACATAATAAACATTGGAAGTAATTTTTTTAATTCGTAGGTGTGGATGGGCCAAAGAATAGATCTAATTTTTCCAAAAGGTTTATTATTATTTTCCATGTTTTCCTTAAATTGTGGAAAAAAAATAATACTACTTTTTTATTGATTATGCAAGTAAAAAATAAATTATACCTAATTAAAAAAAATTTTAGAAAATGAATAAAACAAAAAACATCCCTTAATTAAAAATAATTAAAATAAAAGCAAAAAAATAAATTATTTTTTTACAGCTTCTGTTTTTTCTTCAATCGCTTTTTTTGCATTTATTGCTTCAACATAACCATTCCAAAGCTCTTGATCTACTTTCTCCTGTCTTATCATTTGGATCAGTTCTCTTTTATATCCAGCTAAAGATTTTTTGGGACTTAAAACAGAGATAATTTCGTGATCACCTGCTAGCCTAGCTATGTTTAGCATTCTTTCTAATTGCATTTTTGTGAAAATAAGTTGATCTTTACGTTTTCTAGATCCTCTAGGAGCTCTAGATTTTGGAGGCACAGCAATTGGTTGTTCATTTTCAATTATATGTTCAGATATTATATCAGCTAGTTCTTTTGGATTTTTACATTTCATTTTTTTTAATGTAAAATGGTGCATATATCCACCAGTTGTTATTGGAAGATATTTGCATAAATCATTTTCTTTGCTTGCGCCTACTTTTTTAATTGCTTTTGCAATTACTTCTTCTAAATCTTTAAAAAGCTTTTTGTTTTTTTCTGGTAAATCCATACTTTGTTCCTTATTAATTAAAATTTAAAATCAAAGTTTAATAATAACTAAAAACAATTATATTAAAAAAAATTAATTTTTTCAAGAAAATATAAAAAAAATTTAAAATTTTGACTTTTTGTTAGATGAAATGATAATTTTTTTTTATGAAAAAAATAGTTTTATTAGGAAGCACAGGATTTATTGGAAGGAATACATTAAAAGTAATTAAAAATTTTATTAATAAGTTCAAAGTAGTTTCTTTAGCAGCTAAGTCTAATATAGATCTTTTAGAAATTCAAGCTAATGAATTTAAGCCTAAAATAATCGCTGTTTATGATGAAGAAAAAGCCAAGGAATTAAAAAAAAGATTAAATATTAAAGTGGTATCGGGATTAGAAGGATTAAGAGAGGCAGCTTTAGTAGAAGCTGATTTTATAATGGCTGCAATGAGTGGTAATGTAGGTATTATTCCTATTATTGATGCTATTAAAAAGGGAAAAACTGTTGGTCTTGCAAATAAAGAGATTTTAGTAAGTGCAGGAGAACTGGTAACTTCTTTATCAAAAAAATTTAAAGCTACTATCATACCTGTTGATAGCGAACATAACGCTATTTTTCAATGCATTAATGGAGAAAATATAAAAGATGTTAAAAAAATTATTTTAACATCATCAGGTGGTCCTTTTTGGAGATTTACAAAAAAAGAGATGGATAAGATAACACCAGCGATGGCTTTAAAACATCCAACATATTCTATGGGTAAAAAAATATCTGTAGATTCATCTACTTTGATGAATAAAGGATTGGAAGTTATAGAAGCTTTTTTTTTATTTAATGTTGAAAATATAGAAGTTACTTTACACCCTCAAAGTATTATACATAGTTTTGTTGAATTTAAAGACCATTCTATAAAAGCTGAGATGGGTTATCCAGATATGACGTTACCTATACAATATGCTTTAAATTATCCTAAAAGAGAGAAAGGGTTGGTCAGATCTTTTGATTTTAGAAAAAATGTTTATCTGGAGTTTTATCCAGTAGATTTAAATAAATTTAAAGCATTATCTCTTGCTTATGAAGCATTAAAAATAAAAAAAAGCATGTTATGCTATTTAAATAGTGCTAATGAAGTTTTAGTAGATAGATTTTTAAAAAAAGAGATATCTTGGTTAGATATCTCTTATAAATTAGAAAAATTATTATCTTTTCATCAAGTTGAAGATGTGATAGATTTAGAAGCAATTTTGGAAATAGATAAAAAAGCTAGAAAGGAAGCTGAAAAAATATAATGTTAGAAAATATTGTTTATATAATTTTAGCAATTATTGGACTTGGTTTTTTAGTTTTTATACATGAATTAGGCCATTTTTTTGTGGCAAGAAGATTAAAAATGAAAGTAGAGGTTTTTTCTATAGGTTTTGGAAAAGCTATTTTTTCTTGGCAAAAAAAAGGTGTTAGATGGCAGATAGGGATTTTTCCTTTTGGGGGATTTGTAAAAATTGCAGGGATGGAAAAAAAAGGAAAAAAAGAGCCATATCAGATAAAAGATGGATTTTTTGCTAAAAAACCTATAGATAGAATAAAAGTAGCTTTTGCCGGGCCTTGTTCTAATTTTTTATTTGCTTTTTTAGCTTTTTTTATTATTTGGAGTGTAGGAGGAAGAAAAAAACCTTTTTCTGAGCATACAAAAAAAATAGGATGGATAGATCAATCCTCAGATCTTTATGAAAAAGAGATAAGAGCTGGAGATGAGATAATAAAATATAATAATAAGAGATATCAAGGTTTTAAAGATATTCTTTATGCTTCTGTTTTAAAAAAAAACAAAATCAGTATTGAAGGTAATAAAATAAATTATTACAAAAATTTAAAAAAACCTTTTAATTATGAAATCCCCACCTATTTAGATAAATCATTTAAAGGCTTTTCTACAATAGGTATAAAAGCTCCAGCAAGTTTTTTAATATATGAAAAACCTCCTGAGAATATATTAAAAATATCTCCTATGAGAGATAGTAATATTAAAAATGGTGATAGGATAATGTGGATTAATGGAGATCTAGTCTTTTCTTTGAAACATCTTTCTCATTTAGTGAATGAAAAAAATGTTTTTTTAACAATAAAAAGAGATAATAAAATTTTTTATAGTAAAATTCCTCTTTTAAAACTGTCAGATTTAAAATTATCTTCCGATGAAATAGATGAGATAGAGGATTGGAAATATGAATTAGATATGGAAGGAGAATTAAAAGATTTTTATTTTATCCCTTATTTTTTTAATGAAGACAAAATAATTGTTAGAAAATTAAATTTTTTTGATGAAGAGGATAAACCTAAAATAGATAAAAGAAATCCTTATTGTATTGATTTAGAAAAAGGAGATGAGATTTTAAAGATAAATGGAATAGATGTTGCATCTTCCCATAGTGTTTTAAAAATATTTCAAAAGAGAGCTGTTTTAATAATTGTTGCAAGACAAAATAATAAAGATATTTTTTGGAAAGAAGGAGATAAATATTTTGATAAAGCTTTTAAAAATAAAGAGATTTTTGATTTGGTTTTATCAAAAAATAGAGTTGAAGATCTCTATCTTTTAAATCCAGTATTTCCTATTAAAATGGAAAAGTTTTTATCTAGAATTGAAAATAAAGAATTTTTATCATTTCAAAAAAAAATAAAAGAGATAAAAAATTCTAAAGAGAGGAAACAACTTCTTGAGCTATTTGAAAAAGAAAAGAAAAAGTTAATATTAGGAATTCCTAATATTAAAGATAAAATGGTTAAATATAATATCAATCCTTTTTCTCTTTTTTATAAATCTTTTTTAGATACATGGCATACTCTTTTTTCTTTGATTTCAGGAAAATTAAGCCCTAAATGGCTAGTAGGTCCTTTAGGTATTGTTCAAGTTGTAAAAACGAGTTGGAGTTTGGGAGTATTAGAAGCTATTTTTTGGTTAGGGGTTATTAGTTTAAATTTAGGATTTATTAATCTTTTACCACTACCTGTATTAGATGGGGGATATATCATATTTTCTATAGTTGAAATGATAACCAAGAAACCTATTAAATCAAAAACAATGGAAAAATTGATAATTCCTTTTATAATTTTGTTGATATTGCTTTTTATTTTTATAACTTACAATGATTTTATTAGATTGATAAAAAGGTTTTTTTAATAAGATAATTTGAGCAAAAAGAAGTTGTTATTAAAGAACAAATAGAAGGAATTGATACAATCATTATTTTACATGATGATGGAGAATTTTTTATAAAATTTATAAATTTTATCTTTTTTAAGATATTGTTTTTCCTGACTAATATAAATAATCCATAAAATATAAATGCTGTAATGACAAGAGAAATGATAATAGATGTAAATAATACGATAGCTTTATGACAAAAAGGTGTTTTTGATTTAATATAATCAAGAACTTCTTTTTTTATATTTTGATCAGGAATTTTTTCTGCTATTTGTAATGCTTTATGCTTATCAGATTGTAAAAAAAGTAATGAGTGTTTGCCTATGTGTTCTGAAATTTTTGTAATTTTTTCATTTTTGGTTTTTGGATCTTTAATTGCATTAGCAGTGTTTGTTGCTGCTGTAAAAATTTTTAATAGTTTAGTTATATCTTGTCCCGAAGCATTTATATTTTGAATAGATATTTTTTCTATATAGAAAGATACAGCTTGTATAATATTTTCATCAGAGGATTCTTGAAGTATGTTTTTAGGGTTTTCTTGAGGATTAAAATTTTGTTGGTGAATATAGATTACTTGAAAAGTATTTTTTTTAATTTTTTCATCAGGAATATCATCTGTGATTATTAATGCTTGGGAAAAATGATTCTCATGATATGCGTATTTTAATGCCAAATTTTGCATTTTATGGGAGAGTTCTGTAGAATCTTGCTTTTTAATCTCTTCGATAGAAATGTTACCTAATTCTAATGCTTTTTTATATAAAGCAAAATTCTTAAGAGTTAATGCTGTATATTTATTATAAGAATCAGTATGGGGAGGGGGTTCATTATTGATTATTAAACTTGACTTAGGTGATTTCTCTGCGGTAGCTGTACTTTTTTCTACATGTTCTTCGAAATTAATTTTTTTGGTTTCGTTAATTTTTTTGATGGTGCCTAGTATGGTGTGTTTAATTGTTGGAGAAGTTATTTTGTTTGCTGTTTGTGTTGCTTTATTAATTTTTTCTTGTCTTGCATATGCCTCGGCAATTTCTCCGAGTGCCCAATCTTTAGCATTAGTATTATCAGGTAATTTCTTTGCTATTTCTTCAGCTTTTTTAAAATTTTCTATGATTGCATATTCTTTTATTATCTCTTGTAAATTCCAAGAGTTAAATCTTTTATAATAAGAAAAATTTGATAAAACTAATGCTTCATCTAAATTTTTTTTTTTAAGATATTTTGTTATTTTTTGATCAAAGAATTTTTTTGAACTTATTTTTTCATGAAAAACTTTTGTAACTAAAGATAAAATAAATATATTCTTTGTATCAATAAAATCAGTTATGTTTAAAAAAATATTCTCTTTAGCAATTTCTTCTATAATAAACATTTTGTCTTGTCGTGTTAAAAATAAAGAGGCTTTATAAGCTGCCTCTTTATTCTTTATCGTTTATAACTTCAGCATCAGCTTCTTCTATATCAGGTTTGTTTTTTTCCTCTTTAGGAGTTTCAGATTTAGGAGATTCGGATTGTTTTTTTTGCATTTGAGGACCTATTTTTTGCATACTTTCATTTAAATTTTTCATTTTTTCTTTTATTAGAGGAATTTCGTTAGAACTGATAGCTTTTTTTAAATCATCTACCTTATTTTCTATTTCAGATTTTAAATCTGCTGAAATATTATCTTTAAAATCTTTTAAAGATTTTTCTGCTCTGAAACATAAAGAGTCAGCTTCATTTTTAATCTCTATTTCTTCTTTTTTCTTTTGATCTTGTTCTTTGTTAAGCTCTGCTTCTTTTACTTTCTTTTTTATATCTTCTTCAGAAAGACCAGATTTTGCTTCTATTTTTATAGATTGTTTTTTACCAGTTGCTTTATCTATTGCTGATACATTTAAAATTCCATTTGCATCTACATCGAAAGTTACCTCTATCTGAGGCATTCCTCGAGGAGCAGGAGGTATTCCAGTAAGGTCGAATCTTCCAATAGTTTTATTATCAGTAGCCATTGGTCTTTCTCCTTGTAATACATGGATTGTTACCGCTGGTTGATTATCTGATGCTGTTGAAAATATTTGTGTTTTTTTTGTTGGAATAGTTGTATTTCTTTCTATTAATGGTGTCATAACACTACCTAAAGTCTCTATTCCTAAAGTAAGAGGTATAACATCTAAAAGAAGAACATCTTTTACTTCTCCACCAATAATTCCTCCTTGGATAGCAGCTCCACAAGCAACAGCTTCATCAGGATTAATTCCTTTATGAGGATCTTTTTGAAAGATCTCTTTTACCATTTTTTGAACTGCTGGCATACGAGTCATCCCACCAACTAATAAAATATCATCTATTTGATCATTTGTTAATCCAGAATCTTTTAATGCTTTTTCACAAGGTTGTTTGGTTCTTTCAATTAACTCATGACAAAGGCTTTCTAACTTAGCTCTTGTTAACTTAATATGTAGATGTTTTGGGCCTGAACTGTCCATTGAGATAAATGGTTGGTTAATATCAGTTTCTTGCGTTCCTGAAAGTTCTATTTTAGCTTTTTCTGCTGCATCTTTTAACCTTTGAAGAGCCATTTTGTCTTTTGAAAGATCTATTCCATTTTCCTTTTTAAATTCTTCTAATAACCATTTGATTATTTGATTGTCGAAGTCATCCCCCCCTAAATGGGTATCTCCATTTGTTGCTAGCACTTCAAATACACCATCTCCTATTTCTAATATAGAAATATCAAATGTTCCTCCTCCTAAATCATAAACAGCAATTTTTTTGTCTTTTTGTTTATCTATTCCATATGCTAATGCTGCAGCAGTAGGTTCAGGAATTATTCTTTTAACATTTAACCCTGCTATTCTTCCAGCATCTTTAGTCGATTGTCTTTGAGAATCATTAAAATAAGCTGGAACAGTAATTATTGCTTCTTCTATCTCTTCTCCAAGATAGTTTTCAGCTGTTTCTTTCATTTTCATAAGGATTTGTGCTGCTGCTTCTTCAGGAGTAATTTCTTTGTTATCTATTTCAAATACGGCATCTCCATTTTTATTTTTTACAACTTTGTAAGGTACAGTTTTAATTTCTGATTGTACTTCATCATATTTTCTACCTATAAAACGTTTAGTTGAATATAAAGTTTTTTCTGGGTTGGTTATAGATTGTCTTTTTGCTCTGGCTCCTACAAATCTTTCATTTTCTTTATATGCAATTACTGAAGGTGTTATATTGGAACCTTCAGCATTGACTATTACTTTTGCAGAACCACCCTCCATAATTGATACGCAGGAATTAGTAGTTCCTAGGTCTATACCTATAATTTTTTTACTTTTTTTCATGATTATTACCTTCTTTGTTTAAATTTTTTTTGTTTTTAGCTACTTTTACTTTAGCTGGACGTATTGTCCTATTTTCATTTTTGTATCCTTTTATAAATTCTTTTAAAATAGTTCCATCTTGGTGTTCATCTGTTTCTAAGATCTCCATAGCTTCATGAAAAGAGGGATCAAATTGATTTCCTTCAGAATGAAAAGAAACAACCCCATAATTATGTAAAAGATCTTTAAACTGAGATTGTATCATTTTAAATCCTGTTGCCCATGTTTTTATCTCTTCAGAAGTAGTTTGTGAAAATTTTATCGCATTTTCAAAATTATCTAATATTGGAAGAAATTCACAAATTATATTTTCTATTGCAAATTTTATTGTTTCCTGTTTTTCTTTTTGCATTCTTTTTCTCATATTTTCGAGTTCTGCTAATACTCTAAAATATTTATCTTTGTAATCTATTTGCTCATCTTTAACTTTTTTTTGCTCATCTTTAATTTCTTCAGGTTTTTCATTTTTATTTAAGGATTTTTGAATTTTTGATATTTTGTTTTTTAAAATATTTATTTTTTTATCTTTCATTTTTTTCCTCAATTTTACTTTTATCTTCTAACATTATTGAATATTTAAAATCTTCTTTTTGATTTTCATAAAAATTTTTAAAATCAATTTTAAATTTATAAATGCTTTTAGTAAGTGTTTTAGATATTTTTTTTGAAAAAATAGACATAACAGTAAAAATTTTGTTGTAATTAACTCTTTTTGGAAGAAGAACTGCTATCGCTCCAATTGGAATATGGTTTATTCTATAAGGGATAGCTATAATGCAACAATTAGTAGCTAAATTTCCTAATTGATAAAGTTCTTCACCTATCCAAGATGTTAATCTGTTTAATTTAATAGATTCTTTTAAAAATATATCTATTTTTTTTTCATCATCAAAAAGGGAGAGTATGTTTGATAACATTACTGGATCTTTAAATTCAGGATAAATTAAAAGATTAGAAAATCCCGTTCTATATATTTTTTTAGATTCAGAAGAGAAGGATGTAACATATCTCAGCATTATTTCATTATATAGTTTTTGAGCTATTTTTTTTGATTTTTCATCTATTTCAGTATTTGATTTTTTGCTTAACATCCATAAAAAAAAGTTTTCTATTTTTTTTATATTTTCTGGGGATATGTTTTCTTCAATACTCAAAATTTCTGTTTTAATTTGTCCAAAGTCAGTTATTATTATGCAAAGGATATTGTTATCAGACAATTTTAATAGTTTTATATCTCTTATAAAATCTTGTTCCAATAGTGGAAAGGTTAAAAATACAGTGCATTTACCTATTTTACTTAGAAATTCTGCTGAATTCATCAAATAATTTTTTAATTTTTTGCAGTTAGAGGTTAAATTTTTAAAGATCTCTTTTTCTTCTTTTCCTGATATTTTTAAATCTTTTAAACAGTTATTAGCAAACTCTCTTAATGCTAAAGTGGTAGGTATTCTGCCTCCTGATCTATGTGAACGTTTTAAATATCCAAGTTTTTCTAGTTTTGCAAAATAGTTCCTTATAGTAGCGGAGCTAAGATTATTAAAAGATGAGGATTTTAAGGTGTTAGAACTTATAGGTTTTTCTGTTTTTATATATAATTTTATAAGTTCAAATAAAACAGAGAACAATCTCTCATTTTTGATAAAATTTTCTTTATTTAATTTGTTTAAAATTAGCGATCTATTCATTTTTTATTTATTATTTTAAAATATTTTAAAATTTTTAGCAATCAAAACATTTGACTGCTTAATTTTATTCAGATGCTCTTGGTTTTAAAGGGCTTAAAAACACATTTTTTATAAAAAGAACTGTTGCTTTATGTAAAAAATTTTTTTTATTTTTTTAAAAGCCTTAAACTATTTAATCCAACTATTAATGTGCCTCCTTCATGTAAAAGTACTGCTAAATAAAGAGGTATTAGACCAAAAAGAGCAAATGATGAGGCAAATAGGATTATAAATAAAGCAACTATTAAATTTTGTATCACAACAGATCTTAATTTTTTGGCTTTTTTAAAAAGCCAAGGAAGAGATGATAAATCATCCTTTACTAAAATAATATCAGAAGCATCCACCGCTGTTTTGCTACCTATTTTCCCTAAAGAGATGCCTATATTTGATCTAGCTAAAGAGGGAGCATCATTTATTCCATCTCCTACCATAGCTAGATTTTTATCTTTAGAGAGTTTTTCTACTATATCAAGTTTATCTTTAGGTTTTAAATTAGAAAAAACTTTTTCTATTTGAAGAGTGTTTGCCACAAAATCTGCAGAATTTTTGTTATCTCCTGTTATCATGATCACTTCTAGTTTATTTTGCTTTTTTAAGGTAGAGATAATTTTTTTTGCATTTGTTCGTATAGAATCTGAAAATCTAAATACAAATAGTTGTTTATCTACATATAAAACTGAAATTGTTTGAGCTTTCTTATAAGCTGCTTCTTTTATCTTTTTTAAATCTTCTTTTTGATCATTGCTAAGTTTTTTTTCAATATATTCAGATAATCCTAAAAATACTTTTTGATAACTGTTTTTTATTTTTACATCTGCTGTTATTCCATATCCAGGTATCGATTTAAAATTTTTAATAAAAATTTTTAAAAAATTTTTTTCTTTTTTTTTTAAATTTAATAAGGCTTTAGCTAAAGGATGAGTTGAACCCTTTTCTAAGGTTGTAGCTATTGCAATAGCTTCTTTTATATCTGGATGTTTTTCTTTTCCTATTTTATCGATGTTTGTACATTCAAAAGAAGCTTTGGTTAAAGTTCCTGTTTTATCAAAAGCTATTATTTTGCAGTTGTAAAGAGTATCAAAGATTACCCCTCCTTTTAAAATAACTCCTCTTTTAGTGCATGAGCTAAGAGTGCTTAAATATGCTGCAGGGATAGCTATAATTAAAGCACAGGGAGAAGCAGCTATTAAAAATGTCAAAGCTCTATAGATAGATCCATTCATTCCAAAGTAGGGGATTGAAAATAAGATAGGTATTATAATAGAGAATAAAAAAGCAAATATGATAATAGAAGAGGCATATTTCTTAGTTATTTTATCAAATAATTTTTCTATTTTAGGTTTTGCCTTTTGAGCTGAGGAGATTAATTTTATTATTTGGTTTAAAGTAGAGTCATAACTTGTTTTTAAAACTTTGATGATCAGAATTCCATCTAAATTTCTAGAACCAGCAGGGATAAGATCATTTTTTTTGGTGAATATTGGAGTAGTTTCTCCTGTCAAATGTTCCAAAGTGATAGATGAGATTCCTCCAATTACTACCCCATCTAATGGGATGATCTCTCCAGCTTTTATAAAGATATAATCTCCAATAGATACCTCTTTAATAGATTTTTCATGTATAGAAAAATTTAAGATTGTTTCTTCTTCGATCTTTTCAGATAGAATTTTGTCTGTTAGGTTTTGTATAATATAAGCTTTAGTGGGAGATATTTTATTTAAATGGTGTATAGCACTTTTAGTTTTATAGGAAAGAGTTTTTTCTAAAGCATTAGATATTCCAAATAAAACTATTAATAAAGCTCCTTCAAATGGCCTTTTTAGAAGGATTGCAATAATAGCAGCTAGTGTCATTAAAACATTTATGTTTATATCTAATTTTTTTAAGTTTTCTATTGTACTGAGAAGAGCAGGTATTCCTACAGAAAAGTAGATTAATGAGATTAGAAAGTAGCTTAATATATTATTTATATTAAAAAAAATTAAAGAAAAGATGAAAAGGATAGCAGAGAAAATTGAAATTTTTAATCCTAAATTTTTTATCCATTTTTTTGAATTGTCCGTTAAAAAAGGGCTTATGCTCTCTTCCATTCCTGATAAAAAAAATTCATCAAAACTTATTTGTTTCATAAGGTTAACATAAAATATTTAATTGAAAAGAAGGAGATAATACTTATTAAAGCTAAAATAGCTAGATTCCATATAATTTTAAAAGAGATATTTGTTTTAGAATAAAGAGAAGTTAATACAAAAATAAATGTTCCTAAAAAAAAGAATTCATAAGGTTTATTTAATGTAAATATCAAAAACATTGAGGAAAATAAAACTCCTAAAGCGGAAAAAATAGCTTGCTTTAAGGGATGTTCATATCTTCTTAAAACAAGTCCCATTTCCTCTTCCATCATTACTTGAAGGAGTCTATTATCATCAGCCATTAAAACATCAACTACATCTTCTAATAATTTTCCAGAAAATCCTTTTGCTTTATATATTGTCTCTAATTCTTTTTTTTCATTTTCTCTATGATGTTCTATTTCATATTTTTCTTCTTTTATAATTTTATGAAATTTATTTAATCTCATCCAACTTATAAATGCTGTTTGACATATTTTCCAAAAAGCAAAACTAATTAAAAAGGAAAAATATATCATTTTTATAGATAAAAGAGTTAGATTTATTTGGGTAAATATAATTATTAATATAAAACTTAAAATAACTGTTTCTTTTGCAGCATCTATGGCTGCTACTATATGTTCAGGTTTTTCTGTTTTGTAAAATTCAGAAGATAATATCTTTTTTCTTATCTTTTTTTTTATAAGTTTAAATATTGATTCCTTTTTTTTCATTTAAAATAGCTATTTCATCTTCTAAATATTTATGTAACACTTTTGGTATTATAACGGAACCATCTTTTTGTTGATTGTTTTCAAGAATAGCTACCATTAATCTAGAGGTGGCAACACCGGATCCATTTAAGGTATGTAGGTATTCAGTTGTTTTATTTTTACTTTTATACCTTGTAAGAGATCTTCTAGATTGAAAATCTGTGCAATTAGATACCGAAGAGACTTCATAATATCTATCTTGCCCTGGAAGCCATACCTCTATGTCTATAGTTTTAGCAGCAGCAAAAGAGGTATCAGAGGTTACTAATAGCATATTTTTATAATGTAACTCTAGACCTTGAAGTACTTCTTCTGCACTTTTTAACATAAGAGAAAAGATTTTTTCGCTATCTTCTGGTTTTGTTACACAAAATAGTTCTACCTTATTGAATTGATGCGTTCGAATTAATCCTCTTTCATTTTTTCCAGCTGCTCCTGCTTCTCTTCTGAAACAGGGAGTGTATGATACGTATTTTAAAGGTAGCTCTTCCTCTGTTAAAATTTTATCGTAGTTAATTCCATTTAAAACAACTTCAGCTGTAGGTATTAGATAAAGATTAAAATCTTTATCTGTTAGTTTAAATAGTTGTTTTTCAAATTTAGGAAGTTGTCCTGATCCATACATTATCTCTTCCCTACATAAGATAGGTGGGATAATTTGTGTAAAACCATTTTTTATATGAGTATCTATCATATAATTCAAAAGAGCCCACTCTAATCTTGCTCCTAAGTTTGTATATAGAGGCCAGTTTGTTCCTGCTATTTTTGAAGAATTTATGAAATCGAATAATTTTAAATTTTTGTTTAATTCTAAATGGTTTTTTATAGGAAAAGAGAACTCTTTTTTTTCTTTAAATTTTTTTATACATACATTATCTTTAGCTGATAAAGAGATAGGAACATCATCCATAGGTATGTTTGGAAGATTAGATAGAAGATAATTTAATTGTTTTTTTAACTCATCAATTTTTTTATCTAATTGTATTATTTGTTCTCCAAGAATTTTCATTTCATTTTTTAAATCAGCAAGATCTTCTTTTTTTTTGCCAATTTGTTTTGAAAATTTGTTTTTTTTAGATTTTAAATCTTCAGATTTGGTTTGTAATTGTCTTATTTCTTCATCTAATTGTAATAAACTTTTTATATCTATAGAAGGATCTTTAGTTTTTAATTTAGCTTCTATTTCATTAGGATTATTTCTTATTTTTTTTAAATCTAACATATAAAATCCTTGAAAATTAAAAATATTTTTTAATTTAAAAATTTCTTCTGAAATATAGGATATAAAATTTTTGAATATATTTCAAATTTATTGAATATCAGTCAAGGGAAGTTATAGGTAAAGACTGTTCCTCATAGTTTAGTGAAGTTAATAAAAAATATGACCGGGTTTTTTGAATTACGAAAAAGTAAAAAAGAAAGCCAACGATTTTAATCGTTGAATGAATTTTTAAAAAAAAATCTTGAATTATGGGCTTGTTGAATTTTGCATAGACAATCAAAATATTTTTTGATAAAATTTTTTAGAATTGGTTTTATTGAAAAAATAAAAAAGACTTCCACAAGAAGGTCCAAACTTCATGCATGGGGCACACTTCGAACTTTTTCATGGCAAAAAATGAATAATATTTTAGAAAAATTATCTATGCTACCTATGCAACTTTATGCGAAATGGCTGAATACAAACAACTTGGAGAAATGTCTGCTCCATTATCCCAAACAATGGTTCCTAATTCATTGTTTACATAAACAGTTGCAAAATATTCTTTATCTTGTAATTTAGAAAAAATACCTTTAAAAGGTATAATTTTTGAAATATCAACTTTTCCTTGAACTCCATTCTCAAAACGCAAATATAATGTATAATCTTTAATAACCTTTACTTCAACAACATCATACAACATTTTTTACTCCAATGGTGGAATTTTTTTTAATTCTTCAAAATTTTCAGCTAATTTCCAATCTTCTATTAAAGCTTTTTGATGGATGCTAGCCCATTCTATTACCAATCCCAAAACTTTAGGAGGCAATTTCCCTTCTAGCAAAGCTAAATCATTGATAGAAATTGTAGCTTTATATTCATTATACCTTACATGAAAATGAGGAGGATTATGCTCTTTGTAAAACATTGCTATTATCATTCCAAGAAACCTACTAATTTCAGGCATAATTTTTTCTTTATTATATCATTTTTTGTTTATAGATCAATATATAAAAAGACAACATACTGGCTTTTAATGATTTTTTATTAAAATAACATAACAAGCTAGTCATCAATCAGATATAAAACAAAACTCCGCGTATGGGGCACACTTCGAACTTTTTCGTGGATTTCTTTAGATGAATTTTTATCAAAAATAACTATAAATTATCTATCTTCTAGCAAACTTAATTCTTCATTTTTAGGTATTTGATTTAAAAAATTTGATGAAGAGACTATTTTTTTACCGCTTTGCTTTTCAAGTTTACGTCTTGCATCTCCTGCAATTTTACCACCTGCTTGAGCTGCTTTTTTATTATCTTTAAATCCTTTAACATTTTTTTGAACAGCAATCTCTGTAGTTGATGCTTCACCTAACATCGAAAATATTAATTCTAAATCACTCATATGATCTCTTAAATTTTCTCTCTTAAGATTTTTCAATTTTCTATATTCAGATGGTTTTAGACCAAAAGTAGCTTTGGAAATTTCAGCTGTTAAAATAGAATATTCTTTTTGTTCTTTAATTTCTCTTTTTTCCCATTCATTAGTTAACTGTTCTCTAATAGCAATGCCACGCATTCTTTTTTCAATCCAACTATCCGGATATCCCTTTGCTTTATAAATAGCCCTTGTCCTTTTAGTGGCAATCTCTGGATCCTCTATTTCCTGCACTCTTTCATAGCCTACTTTTGCAAGCCATCTTTTAAAAGGCTCTGCTTTTGGAGATGGAATTGATTGTATTATTCTGAAAATTGTTTCAGTATTTGTAGTATCTGTATCCCTCATTTTTTTATCAGGAGCCATTAATTTCAACTGTACGATTTTTTCGTACAGTTGGCTAAAACCTTCATTTTCAAAAAGTTTATTTTTCAAATCTGACCAATATCTTCTTGGATTAGAACTTTCTGTTAAAACTTCTATAATATCAATAATTGAAAAATGCCATTCATCTTTATGAATAATTTTTCTAATTTTTTTGCCTTTAAAAACAGCTATCTTTGAAATTGATTTTTCATCTTTTTCCATAAAAATTCCTTTTTTAATCTTTTTACAACGGATTATAAGAAAGTTTTTAAAATATTTAAACAAAAAAAATTTATTGAAATAAAAAAAGACCTTCTAAAAGTAGAGCAAAACTCTGGGTGTTGGATTCGAACCAGGGACCAATTGATTAACAGTCATATTAAAATATTGTTTGAAACTTGCGCTCTAATTTATCAATAACTTCAATTAAAGGATAAGTACATTGAAGAATATTTTTTCTATGATAAAAAGCTATATCATCACATAAAGAAAAATATTTTAAAGAAATCGCATCTATAATAATATTTTTATTTTTAACAATAGCCATATATAATTCAGTATAAGTTCCTTTTCCTCCAGTTAAAAGAACATTATTGAATTCTTGCATAGCATATCCATTATTTGTTATTGTTAAGTTAAAATTAGTGAGTTTTTATGCAAAAACCTACAAAAGATAGGATTCCATTGATTTTAAGATTCCACAGATTGATGGATGCTTTTACTAAATCTAATGATGAGAGAGATTTTTATTTAAATAAGGTTGAAGGATTTTTAATATATGTAGATTTAGATAAACCTGAAGAAGAATTAAATTTATTGGAAAAAGAGTTGGGAAAAGAAAAAAATAAATTTTGTTTAATTCCTAAAATGACCTTTTTTGAAATAAAAAAATTTATGGAAGGATTTATCAATGAAAAAGTTTATGATATTGATACTAAAGAAAAACTTCTAGATATTATTAGCGCTAAAGATCCTAGAGAAAATTTTTTAGAATATATTTATGAACAATTAACAGAATTAGAGAAATGGCAACAATACTATCAAGATCGTTCTAGAATAAAAGTTATAGAGTGGCTTAGATCCCATAATATTTTATTTGTTTTTGAAGAGGATTTAGAATTTAGTAGAAACATTTTAGAGAAATTGAAAAGAACTTTTTTTGAAGAGAAGGTCTCTAAAGATATAGCATCTGCTAGAAATATCCTTTTGACAAAGGCTAAAATGTATTATTCAAATGAAGCATTAAATCCAAGACCCAAAAGAGGAAGACCTCCAAAACAGATATCTAAGACTACCATTGAACCACAATTTACTGTAGATATATACACTACGGTCTCTTCTGTCATGAGACCATTTTTATATATTCCAGATATTACAAATGCTGCATCTATAACATTTTCTTCTAAATTTGAAACAGAAGAACAACTGTTAGCTAGCCTTAGAGGAACTAGAATTAGAGTGGATGAAAAATTAGAAGCTCTCTCTCAAAGGTTGGAATCTTTAAAAAAATTATCTGAAAGATTTGGGAAAGATATTACTAAATTGGATGAGACATTAAAAGCATTTAAGCCTATTGGAGAGCCTATTAAAAAGAAAGAAAAGAAAATTGCTGCAATTGTAGAAGAAAAAGAAGAAAAAGTGGGAGAAGCAATTAAAGAAGTACTTCCTCCTAAAAAAAGAGGCAAAGTTCGCAAGATCGAAAAAAAAGGAGAGTATGTAGGCCCTAAAAAGAAACCATTCACTATTAGAAAAGTTGCTCAAATTAAGACTAAAAAGAAAAAGAAATGAATTTTTGTTTAGATGTTTTAAAAATTATTTATTCTGCTCGCTTTATTGATGATAAGATGGATATATTAGTAAAACAAAATAAAGGTACAACCTTTTTTTTGTCTGTAAAAGGTCATGAGATTATTGGAGCTGTTAGTTCTTTGATGTTAGATAAAAATAGAGATTGGGCTTTTCCTTATTATAGGGATAGAGCATTTGCTTTAGGATGGGGATGTCCGAAAGAGGATATTTTAGCAGCTTTTTTAGCTAGAGATATAAAAAACCATTCTGGAGGAAGGTTGATGCTTGATCATTTTTCTGATAAGAAAAGAAAAATACCTCCTCAATCTAGTTGTGTTGGATCTCAATTTTTACAAGCTGTAGGTGTTGCCAAAGGTATAAAGTTAAATAAAAAAAATAAGGTTGTTTATGTGTCTGGAGGAGATGGATCTACTTCTCAAGGCGATTTTCATGAAGCTTTAAATTTTAGTTGTATCCATAAGCTTCCAGTGATGTTTGTCATTCAAGATAATGGTTGGGCTATATCTACTCCTTCTAAAGAACAAACGGCAGGATCTATAGAAAAGATAGCTAGAGGATATGAGGGGTTAAATGTATATTCATCGTTAGGAAGTGATTATGAAAAATTATCTGCTAATTTTAAAAATGCTATTTTAGATGGTAGAAATTATAAACCTTCAATTGTGATAGTAAGAGTTCCTAGGTTGGGACCTCATACTATAAGTGATGATCCTAAAAAATATAAGGATGAAGAAATCCTTCAGAGAGAAAAAAGAGAGGATCCTCTTTTGCATTTTGAGAAATATCTTTTAAATAAAGGATATACGGATGAAGAGAAGATAGCAAAGATGAAAGAAGAGATAAAAAAAGAAGTTGAGAAAGCTGCTGATATTGCAGAAAAAATAGCTTTTCCTAAAGCAGAAACAGCAAGAGATTTTTTATTTAAGGATTTTGAAATAGAAGAAAAAAACACTTTTTTACCTAAAAAAGTGTTTATGATAGAAGCTATTAATAATTGTTTAAAAGAAGAGATGAAAAAAGATGAAAAAATTGTAGTTTTTGGACAAGATGTTGCTGGAAGAAAAGGAGGAGTTTTTGGAGTTACTAAAGATTTGACTGAAATGTTTGGAAAGGAAAGATGTTTTAATACTCCTCTTGCGGAATCTACAATTGTTGGTATTGCAATAGGTCTTGCTTTTAATAATTTTAAACCTATTGCTGAAATACAGTTTTCTGATTTTTGTTGGACAGGAGTTAATCAATTATTAAATGAATTATCATCTGTTTATTATAGATCAAAAGGAGAATGGGAAGTCCCTGTTGTTATTAGAATGACATGCGGAGGATATGTGCAAGGAGCTGTTTATCATTCTCAAAGTATAGAATCTATTTTTATACATATTCCAGGATTAAAAGTAGCTATCCCTTCAAATGCTAATGATGCTAAACGTCTTTTAAAAACATCCATTCTAGATCCTAACCCTGTTATTTTTTTAGAACATAAAGCTCTTTATAGAAGAGAAGATTTTTCTAAAAATGAAGAATCTTCAATAGATGATTTTTTACCTTTTGGAAAGGGTAAGATAGTTTTAAATGGCAAAGATCTTACTTTAGTAACATGGGGATTGATGGTTGCAGAAGCATATGAAGTAGCAAAAAATCTTTTAGATAAAGGTGTTTCTGTAGAACTGATAGATTTAAGAACTTTAGTACCTGTAGATTTAGATATTATTTTAAAATCTATAAAAAAAACTGCGAAACTTTTGATTTTACATGAAGCTAATAAAACTTTAGGATTTGGTGCAGAGATAGCAGCTTTAATATCTGATAAAGCTTTTACTTATTTAGATGCTCCAATAAAAAGAATAGCAGGGAAAGATTGTTTTGTGCCTTACTGTAAAATATTGGAAGAAGAGATACTTCCAAGTAAAAGAGATATAGAAAAAGCTATTTTAGAATTAGTCTCTTTTTAATTTTAAAAAATTGTTTTTAAAAATAAAAAAAAATTTTTATAATTAAATATTATGGGTATTTGTCCTTTAGCTTCTGGATCGAGGGGAAATAGCATTTTTTTAAAAAGCAAGATAGCAAAAATTTTAATAGATGATGGTATATCTTATAATGATTTACAGTACAGGTTAAATTGCATAGGAGTAAAACTGAAGGAGATTGATGCTATTTTAATAACTCATGACCATAAAGATCATATTGAGGGATTAAAAATGCTTTTGCAGAAAATAGATATTCCTATATTTGTTAATTTAGAAACTGCTAGAGAGGTATATAAATATTTAGAAAAACTTCCTAAATTTCAGATTTTTTCTACTAATGAAGAATTTGAATTTAAAGATATCTCAATATATCCCTTTAGTGTTCCCCATGATGCTTTAGATCCTGTCGGATTTAAAATAAAAATCGGGGATTATAAAATAGGATTTTGTACAGATTTAGGTTTTGTGACTAGTTTAGTAAGAAATAGTTTAAAAGATTGTGATTTTTTATATTTAGAATCTAATCATGATAAAAATATGGTTCTTTCTTCTAAAAGGCCAGATTATTTAAAAAAAAGGATTTTAGGTAAATTGGGACATCTATCTAATGAAGAATGTGAAAAGTTAATCGCTGGAATTTTACATCCTAAATTAAAACATATCTGTCTTGCACATATATCATCAGAATGTAACAATAGAGATCTTGCTTTTACTGCTATTAAAAATTTATTAATTAAAAATAACCATCCTGCTAAATTATCAATAGCATATCAAAAAAAAATATCAGATTTTATCGATTTTTAATAGATAGATTTCTATTTATTTTTTTTGATTTTTGCTATTACTTGTCCAAAATGCCAGCTATGATAAATAGAGTTGTCTAATTCTTGTTTTATTTCATGTAAAATATTTGGATCTAATTCATTCATTTGAAAGGCTGTGCTTTGAAAAAGTTTCATAATAACTTCTGCCCACGAAGAGATTTCCTCTTTTGTTTTAAATTCCATCTCTTTTAAATTGTAAGATATATCTTCTTTTTTAAAACCACTTTTAAGAAGAATATCAAAGATGTTTTTTCTTGCAGCTAAATTGGAATTTTTTCTTTTTTTTCTTTGCCACTCTAAAAGCAATTGTAAAAATTTTTCGCATGATGTTGGGAATCGAGATAATTTGTTTTTAATAATAAGGCTTTTTTTAGGTTCTAGATAAGATGTATTTATCATGATTGTACCACCATTAGCAATTGTACGTCTTAACTCTTTTAAACATCTAATAGAATCATTATAGGTCATATGTTCTAAAACCCAAGATACATAAGCACCGCAAAAAAAGTTATTTGGGTAATTTAAATATCTGCCATCCATAACATGAAAAGAACACCTTTTATTTTTTAATTCTTTTTTTGCAAATTTAATTTGAACAGGATCAACATCTACTCCATATATGGATATATTATAAGGAAGTTTTTCTAATAGATCTTTTGTTTGAGCTGCAACTCCACATCCTAATTCTAAAAAAGGTTTGCTAGCATCTAGATTAAAAAAATTTAGATCAACATTTTTCCAAATATGAGGCTTTAGATTTTTTGCTTGTATTTTTAATCTAAGAGCTTCTTTTTCAATTGGATTTTTTCCATGAATATAATTTTCTATAACTTTCATATTTTAATCCCTTTTTTTTTGAAAGAACAAATTAAAATTATTTTTACATAATTTTACATTAAATTGGTAGTTAAATATCAAAATTTTTTATAAAAGGATTTTTTAATATTTTTCTTGCTTTACTTCCATCTTGAGGGCCTATTATTTTGTTATCTTCCAATTCATCTATTAAGCTAGCAGCTCTAGCATATCCTATTTTTAGTTTTCTTTGTAAAAAAGTAGTAGATGCATTTTTTGATTTTAAAATTAACTCTAGAGCTTGATTGTATAATTGATCTTTAGGTTCACTATTTTTTAAATCTTCTTTTTTAAAAGCATCAAAAGAGTTTATTAAATAAGAAGGAGGATTTTTTTTGGATATAAATGAGATAACTCTATTTATATCATCATCACATATATAAGCTCCTTGAGCCCTGATGAGATGAGAAGAAGAAGGAGGGAGAAATAATAGATCTCCATTACCTAATAAACTTTCAGCTCCAATATCATCTAGTATTATTTGGGAGTTTATCCTGCTAGACACCTTAAAAGCTATCCTACAAGGAAAATTTGCTTTTATTATTCCTGTTATAACCTCTCTAGAAGGCCTTTGTGTTGCTAGGATCAGATGTATACCTACAGCTCTTGCCATTTGAGCTATTCTAGCGATAGGTGTTTCTAAATCAGAACTAGAGACTAACATAAGATCTGCAAATTCATCTATAATAGCTACTATTATAGGAAATTTTTTTGGAATATCTATTGAAAGAGAGTCTTCAAAGTCTTTTTTAATTTTTCTGTTGTTAAAAGCAAATATATTTCTGAGAGCTAATTGTTTTAATATTTCATACCTTTTTTTCATCTCTTGTACTAACCATTGTAAAGCTGCATAAGCTCCATTAGATTCTGTTATAACAGGAGCTATCATATGGGGTAATGTAGAATATTGTGTTAATTCTACTTTTTTGGGATCTATCATGATGAGTTTTATTTCATCAGGAGAAATATTCATTAGTATAGACATGACAATAGTATTTATACATGCAGACTTTCCAGATCCTGTAGCTCCAGCTATTAAAAGATGGGGCATTTTGACGAGATCTGTTATAACATGATCTCCTGATACCGTTTTTCCTAGAAGAAGAGGAACTGAGAATTTTCTTTTTACTTGATGATAGTAGTTAAGCATCTCTTTTAAGGATACAGTTTGAGGATGTAAAGAAGGAATCTCTACACCTACTGCTGCCTTACCAGGAATAGGTGCTATTATTCTCATAGATTTAGCTTGTAAGTTAAGAGCTATATCATTTTCTAATATTTTTATCTTTTGTACTTTTACACCTATAGCAGGGTGTAATTCAAAAGATGTTATTGTTGGACCACAATTTATCTCTCCAACTTTTGCTTTTATCCCAAAACTTTTTAAAGTAGCTTCTAGGATTTCAGCTTGTTTGTTTAGTTCTTTTTTTAAAAAAGGAGTATCTATTTTTATGGGATTGGAAAGTAAGGAAGAGTGGGGAACGTTATAGGAACTATTAAAATTTTTATAAAAAGTTTTTTTAGGTAATTCTTTTTTTTTGAATGTTACATAGGATTTTTTTTTAATAGGTTCTCTAATTTTATTTTTTTCAAAAATAAATTCTTTTTGAGGAACAACAGGTTTTTTAAAAATATTTAAAGATTTTGAAAAAAGAGATTTTATTTTTGAAATAAAGGACACTCCAAAAGATAGTATGAAGGATATTACAAAAGAGCTACAAAAAATTAATATCATTCCTATATTACTAAGAAGTTTTTTTAAATTTAAAAGTGGAAGATCATTGTAGAGATAATAGAAGGGGACTCCACCTAAATTATACCTTGTGATTATTTTAGGATTAGGATTTGTTATATAAATTGTTTCAATAAATATTTTTTGTTTAAAAAAAGCAATTTTTTCCGGAATATTTTCTGCTAAGATGTTTAAAAGAAAACATGTTGATATTAAAAGAATTGAAAAGCAGAAAGTTTTAAATTTAAAATTAGTATTTTTCTTTTTTATAAAATTTATTCCTAAATATGCTGAATATATAGAGATTAAATAACTTCCTAATCCAAATATAGAAACAGAGAACCATGAAATACAATAACCAATTATTCCTAAATAATTTTTTTGAGGGTTTTTTATATCAAAACTTAAAATAGAAAGAAAAAATAAAAATGCAAAAGAGATAAGTATAAGTCCTTTGACTTCAATATATATATTTTTTTTCTTTTTTTTTCTCATTTGTAAAAATCTAATTTTTAAATACTTTATTAAATTATAAATAACATTTTTTGATTTTTTAATTAAAGATTTTATTAAAGGGCGACCGACGGGATTTGAACCCGTGACATTTGGAACCACAATCCAACGCTCTAACCAGCTGAGCTACGATCGCCAAAATGGTTATTTTTAATAAAATGGATAAAATTGTCAAGATCAGAAATAGTGTAAATTTTTTGGAATTACTAAATAGTTATTTTTATATTTTAATAAAATTGCTACATAGAAAAAAATTATTATATATAAATAAATCATTTCTAATGAAATATTTTTTGTTCTAATAAAAAATTCTAAGTTTTTTGGTGGATAAGAGATGACGTGAAGTATAAATTTAGTGAAATAAGAATTTATAATATTTAAGAAGAGAGAAATTGAAGGAGAGATGATGTAAAAAAAGAAGGAAAAGATCATGAGGAGTAGCGATATTAGAATTAGAGGAGGGAAAAAAATATTGTATATTAAACTTAGAATAGAAAATTTGTGAAAGATAAATAATAGAATAGGGATTAAGAGTATGTTGACAGATAATGTTATGCTGAGAGTTTCTCTGAAATAATTTAGTAATATAGCTGCACATTTAGATGTTAAAGAGAGAGCTTTTAAATCATTTTTGTTTCTTTTAAGTATAAAGTTAGATAAAAAATTATTTAGAGAAGGATATATTAAAAGAATTCCAAAAACACTTAAAAAGCTAAGTTGAAATCCAATAGCTGTAATGTATATGGGATCTAAAATTAGTTGAAAGAAAAGAGCTATTCCTAAAGTGTTTAAAGGATTATTTTTTCTATTTAAAATTTGAGCTATTAAAGCTATTTGTATTGTTATATAGGCACGTAATGTAGAAGGAGATTTTCCAATATATAAAAAATAAATATTTATTATAATTATCAGAATGAAAGGTATTTTAAAATGGGGAATAAAATATCTTAAAATTATAAAAAAAAAGATTGTTATAATTCCAAAATGTAGACCAGAAATTGCCATTATATGTTCTAATCCTACTCTTTTAAAAGAAAATTTTAAAAATTTATTTGGAGAAGTTGCTGTAGCTAGTGTTGTTAAAAAATTAGAAGCTTTTTTACTTTTTACATTTTTTTTTATATTTTTTTTAATTTTTTTTTTCACAAAAGATCTTAATGGAATAATATTTTTTAATTTTTTATAAGGAGTTATTTTTTTTGCTTCTAGATATAAATTATATCTTGTTTTTGAAGTTGTTATTCCCTCTACATAATAGCTAAGATTAGAAGAAAAAAATCTATTATTTTTAATTTTTAAAGTGCAGGGAAAAGATTTATATCTTTTTTTTTCTTTAGAGATATGAAAATTTTTTAAGATACCCTTTATAAATAAAGTTTTTTTATGGGCAATGGTTGAATGAGGATAAAAAACTCCTTGTATAGTGGTTGGAGTTTGTAAATATAAAAGAGAAGGGTAATAAAAAAGTGCATATAGATAACCAAAAATAAAAATAAAAAAAAGTTTTTTTGAAGGGAAAAAAACAAAGGGAATAAATAAGATCAAAGTGAAATAGAATTTTAAAGATATACCTAATAAAAAAAATATGCTGAATATTAAAAAAGTATGATTTTTATAAAAATGAGAAAAGATTTTTTTATGAAAAAAGATAACCATTTTATTTTTATTAAATTTTTCTTTTAAAAAGAAAATTTTTTTAATATTATGATCATCGTATAATTTTAAAAAAAGAAAAAATGCCTCAAGTAAAAGATTTATATAATGATTTTAAAGAGTATCTTCAATTAAAACTTGTAACTGGAAAAAGAGGACTTTGTCGTGAAATAAAAAAAGCAGAAGTGCATAGTCCAGGGTTGCATTTAACAGGTTTTTCTAAACATGATCTTCATTCATGTATATTTGTGTTTGGTGCATTAGAAATAGAATATTTAAGAGAGTTGGATAAAAAAAAAGCTATTGAAAGATTAAAAAATATTTTATCTGAATTTACACCTTTAGTAGTTGTAGCTGATAATTTACCCCCCCCGCTCTCTTTAAGATTGGTTTGTAAGGAAAAAAAAATATCTCTTTTTTCTACTTCTAAAACTACAATGGCATTTTTGAGTAGAATGTTTTTTTTACTTCATGAATGGTTTGCTAAAACTGAGGTAGTCCATGGTACTTTAGTAGAAGTTTTTGGATTAGGAGTATTAATACAAGGCGAATCTTCTATAGGTAAAAGTGAAACAGGATTAGGTCTTTTAGAAAAAGGGCATAGATTGATATCTGATGATGTTGTTCAGATAAAAAAGAGAGGTACAAGTTTAATAGGATTTGGGCCTGAACTTACAAGATATATTATGGAGATAAGAGGAATAGGTATAATAAATATTGCACATCTTTTTGGAGCAGTCTGTGTCAAAACTGAAACTACCATTGAATTAATCGTTCATTTAGAAAAATGGAATGATAGTTGTTTTTACGATAGGGTAGGATTAGAAGAGAAAAAATGTAATTTTTTAGGAATTGGAGTTCCTCTACATATTCTTCCTATAAAACCAGGAAGAGATATAATTTTATTAATTGAGACCTTAGCTTTAAATCATAGATTAAAAGCTACAGGTCATTATTCTGCTAAAGAGTTTACCGAAAAACTTAGAAGAAATATAAAAAATCAAAAATTTAATGAAAATCGTGAAAAAAGTAAAAGTGAAAAATAAATTTGGATTACATATTAGACCTGCTGCTGCTATTGCTAAAATTTTGCAGTCTAAAAAATCATCTGTTTTTTTTACTTATAAAAATGATACTGTAAATGCACGAAGTGTAATGGGTATATTATCTTTAGTTATAAAAAAAAATTCTATTATTTCTGTATCTGTGGAGGGAGTAGATGCTGAAATAACAATGAAAGAAGTTACAGAGGTTTTAAATAAATGCTTCGAAGAAGAATAAATAAGAAACAGATTATTTTGCAGGGTATATCTATTAGTAAAGGGATAGCTATTGGTAAACCATTTTTTTTATTTCAAAAAAAAAATGTTCCTAATCAAACATTATCTGAACAAGAGGTGTTGGAAGAGATAGAGAGATATAGAGGAGCATTAAAAAAGAGTAAGGAGGATCTAAAATATTTACAAAGAAGGTTTATTAAAGATGGAGCTTTTGTTGTTGCTGATATATTAGATGCTCATTTAGAAATACTTCAGGATCCTGTTATTACTGAACTTGTTGAGAAGAATATTAGAAAAACCCATAAAAATACAGAAGTGGTTTTTCAACAGGTTATAGGAGAATATAAATTATCGATAAAAGATAAATTTTTTAAAGAGAGAATAAAAGATATTACGGATGTTTCTTGGAGAGTTTTTAGCCATTTAAATCCTATCAAAGAATCTTTAGAGGTTGAGAAGAATTGTATCATTATTGCTAATGAGATTAATCCTTCTGATGTTTTTGAAATAAAAAATAAGATTGTTTCTGCTTTTATAACTGATAAAGTTGGATATTCATCTCATGTAGGTATAATAGCTAGAGCAAAAGGAATTCCTTTTATTGCTAAAATAGATATTAATCTTTTAAATAATGTAGAAATTGAGAATTTAATAGTTGATGGTATTAGTGGTATTGTTATTATTAATCCAACTTTAAAAAATTTAGAAAAATATAAAAAATTAAAAATAAATTTTTTTAAATTTTATGTAGAGCTAAAAAAACAGATTGATTTTTTGACAAAAACTAAAGATGGAAAGGATATTAAAATTTTTTCTACTATTGAATCATTAAAAGATGTGGATTTTGTATTTAAATATAAAACAGAAGGTATAGGTCTTTTTCGTTCAGAATATCTTTTTTTTCAAGATAGAAAGATTCCTTCAGAAAAAAAACAATTTTATGTTTATAAAGAGATAGCTAAAAAATTAAAAAATAAGCCTTTCATTATACGACTCTTCGATTTTGGAGGTGATAAAGATTTTTTATTTAAAGAAAAAAAGGATTTTTTTGAGATAAATCCTATGTTGGGATGTAGAGGTATTAGATATTTAATAAAAAATGAAGATCTATTAAAAATTCAATTAAAAGCTATTTTAAAAGCTTCCATCCATGGGAATATTAAAATTTTGATTCCCTTTGTTTCGAATCTTTCAGAAATCTCATTTGTTAAAGATAAAATAAAAGAGGTTATGAGTGAATTGAAAGATGCAAATATACCTTGTAAAAAAGTTTTGATAGGTATGATGATGGAAGTTCCTTCTGCTGCAATTATCAGCAATATTTTTATTAAAGAAGTAGATTTTTGTTCTGTTGGAACGAATGATTTGATGCAATATATCATGGCAGCGGATAGAGCTAATAATGATGTAAATGTATTTTTCGATTCATTAGATTATTCGATTTTAAAATTACTAAAAGAGATAGTAGATAATTCTAATTTTTATGGTAAACCACTTATCTTATGTGGAGAAATGATGCTTAATCCTAAATTTATTGAACTTTTGATTGGATTAGGAATAAGAAATATTTCTCTCTCTGCAAGACAGATGCTTGAAATAAAATATTTAATTATGAAAATAAATGCTTCTTTAGCAGAAAAAAAAGTAAAAAAAATATTAACTTTTTTAAATTAAATATTTTGTAATAATACTAATTCTAAAAAATAATGATTTAAAAAAAATGAATTTTTATTTAACTCTTAAGAAAATCTCAAAAAATTTTTTTATGAACAATTTTTAGAATAGATTCTTGAACTACCATTATATTTTAAATTTCCAATTGTTTTAGGGAAATAGTAAATTATTCAGAAATACCCAATTTAAATTTTCCAGTTTCCCGAAGCTTTCAGGTAAAGAGGTTAATTTATTATTATTAAGAAATACCCAACTTAAATTTTTCAGTTCCCAGAAGCTTTCAGGTAAAGAGGTTAATTGATTATTTGAAAGAAATAATGTATTTAAATTTTGTAGTTTCCCGAAGCTTTCAGGTAAAGAGGTTAATTGATTATTTG
>Ga0111177_129_pt1 | contig 29194 bp, 28 predicted proteins | sample DeeMarSWOR324_28_FD_80230 | JGI IMG/M metagenome (GOLD analysis project Ga0111177, IMG submission 80230) | Chlamydiae bacterium SM23_39
CCTTCTTTCTGGATTAGTTGCATATTCACATCAAGAAAAAAAACCTTCTTTAAAACTAAAAAAACAAGAATTATTAGCTTGCTAAAACATGAAACTCACGTTAAATTAGAAAAAATTGAGAGTTAAAATATTCTTATAAAATGTATTTTAATAAAAATATAAAAAATTTTGTAAATTTTCTTTTAAAAAAAAGAGATTTAAAGATAATTGTTAATTAAGTGTTGCAATGCTTTATACGAAAGCTTTTTATAATTTATTAAAATTTAATTTTCTAAAAAAGAAAAATATCAAATGCCAACCTTGGCAAGTAGAAGATCTTAGAAACAAAAAATTAGAAAAGCTTTTTTTAAAATTAAAAAAATTAGATGTTGAACTGGATAAACAAAAATTCTTAAAATATTCTGAACCTTGCGATACTCCTGAGCAACTAACAAATATCCTATTAGATAATAAAAAAAAGAATTTTTATGAACAGATCTATTTAATTATTTTTGAAATATGGAGAAGACTATTACCTCAAAAACAGTCTCTTTCTATATTTTGTGATGAATTGGATCATAGAATATATTTATATGATAATAGAAAAATTAAAATAGATGAGTTGATACAGGATGGTATTGCTAATCTGCAAAAGATTTTAGATGAAAATGTAGATTTTGGAGCTAATCCTATTGAAATTTTTCGATTAACAAAAAATTATTGTGCCCATGATTTAGAAGCTTTTATATATAATTACATTTCAGACCAGATAGATTGTGAAAATGATGTTTATGCTATGGAGCTTATAGATGGATTTTATCCTTTTATAGAAAACATAAACTGGTTTAACTTTTTAAGAGTTAAAATAGCAACAAAGATCGATATTATAGAAGCTAATGATATTATAAAAACCATTTTAAAAGATTTAAAAAATAATCCTGATTTAAATCTACAAATAGCAATTTTAAAATTTATGGTTAAAGTAGGAGATCCTACTCTTTTTATATATATTTTAAAACAAACCTTAAAAAATATTAAATATGAAAAAGAATTTATAAAAATTATGAGATTAGCATCAGATTTTTATAGAAGACAAGATCAGGATAAAAAAGAAAAAGAGATAATAAATATAATAAAAAAAAGAAAAAATATAAAAAACTTAAAAACTATTGATGATAAAGATTTAGATTATAAATATTTTGAAAAAATTTTAACCTAATTTTTTATTTAAATTTCCAAAAGATTAAGTTTTCAATTTTTTTGCATGTAAAAATCCTCCTAACCCAGGGAAATCGCATGAAAATTTTTAAGCCATATCAAATACCTCTAAAAGATATTTTTTGCTCTAACCTGCTTTAAGTCTTTTATTTGCTATTCCTGCTTTTGTTTTTTTATCTTTTTTTAATAAATTCCTAAATTCCAGTGTTTCTTGGGCATTAGAAACATAAAAAGCTCATTATCAGTAAATTTATATTTTCTAACATAATGCCTATAGGCACTATGTATTTTAGAATGATTTATAACACAAAACATCTCTTACGCTAATTACGCTAAAAAGAAAAGTCTTAGCATAATGCCCAAAAAGCTGGGAATTTAGGAAATTTAAAGTAGCTCTTCTTAAAACAGAAAAATTTTCTGCTCCATTATCTTTTCTAACTTTGCATTTATCCTCATTGTAAGAAACATCTAATTGCCAATGAAGCTTATTTTCTATACTCCAATGCCCTCTAATGGCCTCTGATATTTTTGGAGAATTTTTTGATAAACTAGAGATATAATATCTAAATTCTATAGTTGTTTTCTCTTTATAAATACGCGTGCTTTTTATACAGGAAATGGTTTTTAATCCTTCCCAATCTTTTTTTTGAGGCAACCATTCTTGATTTGCTTCTCCCCTTTCACTTATAGAAACCCAATCATCGGCTTCACACAATACACCTAAAATTGCTACGATTACAAATTTCAAATAGTGTATATACTTGGTTTCTCTCTTTTCGTGGATCTGGAAGAATAGAAAAGCTAGCCATGACAGATGTTTTTTGTATTTTTTTTTAATCCATAGTACCCTCCAGTGGTTTAGAGAGTAAAGATTAAAAAAAATACTTCATATGTCAAATGGTTTTTTCATGCGATTTCCCTGCCTCCCCTCAATATCGGATAAAATTCCAGAATATAAAAACTATTTGAAATAATAAACTTTAATAAAAAAATCTATTTTAAAAAATACAAACTATTCAACTTCAATAAAAAATAAGGACTTTTTACAAAATTTTTTAAAATCTATTCCATCAATTTCTTGTTTAAATTTTAAAAACATTTCTAAAACTTTTCCTTTTACAATTATGAGACTGTTGCATACCTATTGGCTTCTTTTATTGTCATCTGTTTAATTTATTTCCTCCAAAATCAATATTTTAGAGGTCATTTCTACTTAGCCCTTACAAAAAATAAAAAAATTTTTTTACAAAAATCTAGCTTGTGTTATTATAATGAAACTTTAAGGAGATTTTATGAGTATAACAATTAATGAAACAAATGTTGAGAAGATAAATCCTATTGCTTATCGACAATCTTCAGAAGAAATAATAACAACACCGCTTATTCAAAGCAATGTAAAAAAAATAAAAAATACTGTTAATAATATACTTGCTCAGATATATCCACTTTTTTTATTTTTAAACGCAATGATTGGAGTTGATATAGCTGCAGGAGGAATAACTACTATAGCTTTTGCTGGGATATTTGATAGTGATATTGCTGGTTCAATTGGACTTATTATGTTAGTAGCTGGGTTTATAATCTTTGGACCAGTCAATCTTGCATTTTCATGTATTATGTGTATTCCTTATCTGGTAGCTTTAAGAAGAAATAACTCTAGAGAGTAATGAATGTTGTTCTAAGTAGCCAGTCCTATTTGACAATACTAATTTTTGTGAAATTGGAGTTATTATGATAATAAAGGTAGAAGTAAGCTGTTTATGAAAAACAAAAAAAAGGAAAGATTATGTTAAAAATAGATAAATTACCTTATAACCTACTCTCAAAAATATTAGATTATGCTGCTAATTTTCAATTTTCTTATGTTAATAAAACATTTAAAAATCAAAATGCTCTCACTATATCACAAGCTTCTAACAAAATTTTTGAATATATAAAAAATACTAATTTACATAATGTTTTTTTAACACTTTTGAATAAGCATAATGAGACAGATAATGAAGGAAAAGTAAGAATTTTTAAACAAGTTTTATATTATATCCATTCAATCCATAAAATAGTCGATAAAGATTCCTTTCTTGAAATTCAAATTCTTCATGAAAAATCTTCTTTTGACGAAGATACAATAAAAAAGATTATTGATAGAATAAATAATTTTGCTAGTACAACAAAAGAAGTGCAATTTTTTGAAAAGATTGGAGATATATATTTTGATCTAAAACAATACAACAAAGCATTAGATTGGTATGAAAAAACAATTCAATTTAGCAAAAAGAGAGAAAAAGCGATTTATTATAAAAAAAAAGCTACCGTTTTTCTTTTTTTAAAAGAGCAAGAAAAAGAGCTCGAATGCTTTTTTTTAGCAGCTAAAAATTTTTATTTAGCTAATGAAAAAAAAGAAGCAATAAAAATTTATACATCTATTGTAGATTTTTATGAAAAAAATCCAGATAAAAAAAGTTCAATATTAGGAGAAGTTTTTAATGAATTAGGATTAATTTATCAAAAATCTAATGATATAAACAAAGCAAAAAATTATTTTGAAAAAGCAAGCCAAATATTTGAAAATTTTAATCAAGAAAAAAAAGCTTTTTGTTATAAAGATATAGCTTTATTATGTTTAAAAAACTGCAGTGGTATTATTAATAATTTTACAAAAACCTTTACAAAAGAAAAGGCTTTAAATTATTACGAAAAAGCATATTCAATCTTTAATAATGAAAATAACATTCAAGAAAAATTTGATTGCCAACTAAAAATAGGAAATGTTTTACAAAAATTAAATAAATATGAAGAAGCCTTAGCCAAATATAAAAAAGCTTATACTAATTTATTGAGAATAAAATATGATAACAAAGAGATGATGCTTTCAAAATGTTGTGTAAATATAGCTAGAATCTTTTTAAAAACAGGTGACAAAAAAGCAGCTCCTATATTTTTTAAAAATTCATTAAAATACCTTAAAGAAGAAAAGAAAATTGATACTTTTTGTAATCTCATAAAAGATAATTACCAAAATACAAAACATGAAAAGACAAAAATCTTCGCGGAAATTTATGAAAATATTGGTAGTACATATTTCAAACTTTTAAAATATGAAAAAGCAGCAAACTTTTATGAAAAAGCAGGGGATATTTTTTATGATCTAGAAAAAAAGGAAAAAGCTGGATGTATTTATATAAAAACAATTAATTCCTTGTTTCATGTTATAACAACAACAACAAGCATAACTTTAAAAGAAAAATCACAAAGAAAAAGAGGTAAACTCTTAGCAAAATGTGGTGATATTGATTTTGAGTTAAACAAAAAAAATGCAGCAATTAAAAAATATTTGATGGCAGCTGATAAGTTGGTTGAAATAAAAAACTGCATTGGATATTCATTTCCATCAAAAATACGTGCAGATTATTCATTGATAAATGATCTATATAAAAAAACTGCTAAAATATATCAAGAACAAGGCAATAATAAAGAAGCTTTAAAAATCTATGCAAAACTTCAAAAGATTAAAGACAGTTTTTCTGAAGAGTGCACTATTTTTTAAAATGTAGCAATCAGAATTTTATATCTAATTTCTTTTTTATAGTTTTTTTAATGTTTGATAATTTCAGTTCAAAATCTCAAAAAATTTTAAAAATATACAACTAAAAATTTAATCCCAAATTTTTATAGGATCAAAATTTAAATAATCACAAGAAGTTAAGAGATATTTAATACCATTTTTTTCTCCAAAAAGTCTTTTGTTTTTTTCTATATTGTGCAAATGGCCAAAAATAACTATATCTATTTTATTTTTTTCTAAAATTTTAGAAACTTCAGAATCTTTAAGATCTCCACTTATAGGAGGAAAATGTGTCATAATTATCTTTATTTTTGCTGAAAGGTCTAAACATCTTAAACTCATATTTAACCTTTCAATCTCTCTACTAAATATTTTTTTATTATCATAAAGCTCTGCAGGATAAGGATTTTTTGTATATTTTATATATTCATCAAAATTATATTCATCACTATTCCATAATCTTGTTCCACCAATTGAGATCTCTTTTATATTGTATGCATTATTTTGTATAAAACTAATAGAAGGAGGAAGATTTTCAATAAGCTTTTTTTTAGAAGGCCACCAATAATCATGATTTCCTTTTATTATAACCTTTTTGCCAGGAAGTGCATCAATCCATTCTAAATCTTTTTTTGCTTCATAAATATTTTTTGCCCAAGAAATATCTCCCGCAACTAATACTAAATCATCTCTTTTTATTTTTTTTACCCAATTATCCCTTACCCTATCTACATAGCCAATCCAATTCTTCCCAAATATCTCCATGTTTTTTTCTTTAACACTAAAACATAGATGTAGATCTGAAATTGCCCAAATATTCATTTTTTAAAATGTAAAATTATCAGGAATAAAAACTCCTCTATTTAAGATAATAATACCATCTCTAACATGCACCTTTTTACTATTATAAAAATCTTTTTTATCTTTATTTACGAGTTTTACATTATTACCTATAAAAACATGTTCATCAATAATGGCTTTTTTTATCAAACAATTTTTACCTATCTCAAATTTACTTGGTAGATTTTGATTTTTAGGACGATGATAATAATTATTTCCTAAAAGGATACTCTCAGCAATAACAGTCCCCTTTTTAATAACAGAACGAAGACCAACAATACTATTTGTTACAGATTTAGCTTCTATAATACTACCTTCACATATTATTGAATTAGACAAAATAGTATTTTTTATTTTTGTTCCTGGAAGATGGTTTGTTCTAGTATAAATAGGATTTTTTTCATCATAAGTTTTTAACCCAGAAAATTTTTCTGTAAGAGCTATGTTAGCATTATAAAAAGATTCTACAGTACCTATATCCTCCCAATATCCATCATATAAGAAAGCTGCTGTAATTCCTTTTTTTATCTGAATAGGTATTAAATCCTTCCCAAAATCATCCCCTTTTTCAGAAAGCAATTTTGATAAAACTCTTCTTTTAAAAATATAGATACCCATAGAACCTAAATAGGGCTTTTTCTTGATATTGGTTTTTACTTTATATTGAGATAATATTTTTTTATCTTGAGGCTTTTCTATAAAATCAGTAATTAAATTATCCTTATCTATTTTTAAAATACCCATTCTTTTAGCTTCTGCCTCACAAACAGGAAGTGTAGCTATCGTTAAATCAGCATTTTTTTTTATCGCAAAAGAAAGCATATCATAAAAATTTATGTTATATAACTGATCTCCTGATAAAATTAAAAAGTAATCAAATGGAGCTTTATAAATCTTTGTTAAATTTTTTCTAATAGCATCAGCTGTTCCATTATACCAAACTTTTTCACCTGAGGGCAATTCTTCAGGAGTTAAAACATCTAAACTACCAGGGAAAAAATTATCAAATTGATAAGTATGAGATAGATGATGTTGTAATTCAGTGGTTAAATATTGCCCAAGAACATAAATATTTCTGATATTAGAATTTAAAGAATTAGATATTGGAATATCAATAAGACGATATCTCCCTCCAAAACAAATAGCTGGCTTGCTATGAAAAAGTGTCAATGGGAAAAGCCTTGTACCTTTACCTCCCGCTAATATAATAGATGAAATATTTATTTGTTTATTATTTAATTGGACTGACATTATTATTATAAAGCCCCCTTTTATTATAAATAATACATTTATATTTAGTTATCAATATTTAATTTTTATAACTAAATCTAATAAAGGGAGAAGAGAAAATTTTTTTTATTCCTATAGAATATCCATAATCTTCATATTTTTTAAATTGAGAAGGATGGATATATTGTTTTACTTTTATATTTTTTTTACCTGGCTGAAGATATTGACCTATAGTTACAATATCGCAACCTACTTTTTTTAAATCTCTTATGCTTTTTTTTACCTGATTTTCAGTTTCTCCAAAACCTAACATGATACCTGACTTTACTAAAATATTTTTATAGCTTTTAGCATAAGCCAAAACTTTTAAACTTCTAATATAAGAAGCCTTATATCTAATTTTAGGTGTTAATTCTTCGGTTGTTTCTAAATTATGTCCGAATACCTGAATATCCTCATTTAATATCTTATCTAAAAGCGCTTTTTTTCCAGAAAAATCTGAAGATAATACCTCGATAGAGGAATTGGCAAGTTTATTTTTAATTTCCCTAATGATCAAAACTAAATGATCTGCTCCCTCATCTTCAAGATCATCTCTTGTTACCATCGTAATAATAATATGTTTCAAATTTAACTTTTTTGCAAAAAGAGCTATCCTATTCGGCTCATTCTTATCTAGAGGAAGAGGTTTTTTTGAATATAAGATATTACAAAACTTGCATTTGCGAGTACAAAATTTTCCATGTGATAAAAAGGTAGCAGTTTTTTTAGAAAAACACTCATAAATATTTGGGCATTTAGATTCTTCACATACTGTATTTATATTAAACTTATCTATTAATCCTTTTATCTTGAAAAATGATTTATTATAAGGCAGTTTTTTTACAAGCCATGGTGGAAGTTTTTTCATAATCATCTTTTAAAAAAATGCAAAGGAAGATCCATTGCCAACATAGAAGCTTCTTTTAAAATTTCTGGATAAGTAGGATGCGCATATATTGTTTTTATAATATCTTTTAATGTTAACCCATTTTTTATAGCAAGAGCAATTTCTGATATCATTGTAGAAGCTTCATACCCTATAATATGTCCTCCTAATATTTTATCACTCTTTTTTTCTGAAATAATAATAACAAATCCTTCTAATTCAGAATCAGTATAAGATTTACCCAAAGCTTTAAAAGGAAATCTGGTTTCCTTTATATCTAAACCTTTATTATATGCTTCTTTTGAAGTTAATCCTACAGAAGCTATTTCAGGATTAGTAAAAATAACGGAGGGAATAACCTCATAATTCATAACACTTTTTTTCCCAAAAGCATTATCTATAGCTACCTCCGCTTGTGCAAATGCAACATGAGCAAGAAGATATTTTCCTGTAACATCACCTATCGCATAAATATTTTCTATATTAGTCTGCATAGTTTCTGATACTACAATATTATTTTTTATATCTATTCCTATACCTTCTAAATTCATCCTCTCTATATTACTTACCCTACCTGTAGCAATAAGTATTTTATCACTTATAACTTTTTTATCTTCAAGTGTTATAGATACTTTATTATCTATCTTTATCTCTTTTATTTGAGCTTCAGCATATATTTTAACATCTCTTTTTTCTAATGTTTCTTTTAAATTTTTTGAAATAGAAGAGTCTAAAAAGGGCAAAATAGAAGATTCTTTTTCAATTATTGTTACATCAACCTCTAAACTATTAAAAATAGAAGCAAACTCCAATCCTATATACCCCCCACCTATTATTGCTATACTTTTAGGAAGTGTTTCCATATCTAAAATAGAAGAAGAATTTAAAATAAGTTTTTCATCAAATAAAAGATTAGAAAAAGGTCTAGGCCTAGACCCTGAAGCTATTATAATCTTTTCAGCCTCAATAACTCTATCTTCAACTTTTAATTTTTTTGGAGTTAAAAATAGAGCTCTTCCTTTTAAAATCTCTATTTTATTTGATAAAAGAAGAGAATAAAGGTTTTTTCTTAAAACATTTACTATATTATCCTTTCTATTTTTTATTTTAGAATAATCAAAAGAGATATTTTTTAAATTTATTCCAAATTCTTCAGCTTTTTTTAATTTATAAAAAAAGTTGGAAGAGGTAACAAGAGATTTTGTAGGAATACATCCCTCATTTAAACAAACGCCTCCCAATTGTTTTTCTTCTATCAAAACAACCTTTTTATTTAATTGAGAAGCTTTTATAGCTGCTACATAACCAGCTGGACCACTACCAATAATAGCAATATCATATTTACTCATATTTCTATTTTAATTTTTTTTTCTTTTTTTGTTCAAATTTTGTTCAAATTCTTATATTGATTAGAAAAGATATGTAAGTTAAAATCTAAAAATTAAGGAGAGAGTAATGGCACAAAAAAAAATGAAATTATGTACACATTGTGATGGAATGGTTGATATAGATGTCATAATATGTCCTTACTGTGGAAATGATGTTTCAGAAATTGGAGATGAAAACAAAATAAACAAAGAAACTTTATATTCACCTCCCTATAAACCAGAAATAGAAAAAAAAGAGGAAGAAAAAAAAGAGGAGAAAAAATTTAATTTTATACCTTTTATTCTTTTTTCTTTAGGAATTAATATCTTGCTTTTTGGTTTTTTTCTATTTCTCTTTTCAAATAAAGGAGAACTATTTTTAAAATGGAAAGCAACATATTGGTTTGTTTATGTATTAATAGGATTACCTCTTATTTTTATAGGAAACAAACTACTTTCTTCAAAAACTAAATAGAAGATGCTCCACAACATTTTTTATATTTTTTCCCACTTCCACATGTGCAAGGATCATTTCTTTTAATCTTTTTTTGAGGAAAAGAGTTATCCTCTACCTTTTCAGATTGATAAGGCTTTTGTCTATTAACCTTTACCTCCTCATTTTTAGGAAGTAATTCAAATAAAAATAGATTTTTAGATATTTTCAATTTTAATGTTTGAGATAAAATATCGAATAATCTAAATGCCTCATGTTTAAATTCTAAAAGTGGATCTTTTTGTCCTACTGAACGTAGTTGAACATCTGATCTTAAATGATCTATAGAGAGAAGATGTTTCTGCCACATCTCATCTATATTCATAATCAAAATATTTCTTACTATCTCATTTAATATATTCTTTGCTTCTTCACTATCTTCAACATCTTGATCTATAGTTTGTATGGAAGACATTTGATAATTTATTTTATCATAAAAAGTTTTTAAAATTTTATCATACACCTTCTTCTTAACATTTTCAGAAAACTTTTCACCAAATGTTATAGGAAAATAACTTCTTAATTCTTCTAAATAATCAGAAAATTTTTTTTGAATATTAAAATTATCTATAAAATACTTCTCATAAATAACAAGAGAACTATCTTTAAGTATATCTTCTGCTATAACAAAACAATCTTCTGAATATAAAACTTCATTCCTAAAAGAATAGATCTCTTTCCTCTGTTTATTAATAACATCATCATACTCTAAGGTATATTTTCTTATATTAAAATTTCTTTGTTCTATCCTTTTTTGAGCTGTCTCTATAGATTTATTTAAAACTTTAGCAGAGATAGGCTCTCCTTCAGGAGGCCTAAATCTTTTAAGCATAATTGTTAACCTTGGAGAAGAAAAAAGTCGTAAAAGAGAATCTTCAAAAGAAACAAAAAATTGAGAAGAACCAGGATCTCCTAATCTACCTGACCTACCTCTAAGCTGCCTGTCTATCCTTCTTGAATGATGTCTATTAGCTCCAATAACATAAAGACCTCCTAACTCTTTTACTTCTGCTGTTAATTTAATATCTGTTCCTCTTCCCGCCATATTTGTAGATAATGTTATAGCTCCTTTTCTTCCTGCTTCAGCAATGATCTCTGCTTCTCTTTTATTATTTTTGGCATTTAAAACATTATGAGGTAATTTATTTTGTTTTAATATACGAGATAATTTTTCTGATATCTCTACAGATTCAGTTCCTATTAATATAGGCCTACCTATTAAATATAGCTTTTTTATCTCTTTAACAATAGCTGCATATTTTTCTCTTTCAGTCATATATATCTTATCGTCAAAATCCTCTCTAATACAAGGTGTATAAGTAGGAATCTCTAAAACATCTAATTTATAAATTTCTTTAAATTCTTTAGCTTCTGTTATAGCCGTTCCAGTCATCCCGGATAACTTTTCATACATTCTAAAATAATTTTGAAGAGTAGTAGTAGCATAAGTTTGTGTTTCTCTTTGAATAGGAACATTTTCTTTAGCTTCTATAGCTTGATGGAGACCATCAGAAAACCTTCTACCAGGTTGAGGTCTTCCAGTATTTTCATCTATAATAACAATTTTGTTATCGGAGATAATATAATCTACATCTCTTTCCATTAAAAGATGCGCTCTAAATAATTGACTTAAATTGTGAGCTCTTTCTTTTCTTTTAGAATCCTCTTCTCTAAGCTTGGTTTTTTTTTCTATCCTTTGTTTTTCAGATAAACTTTTATCCTCATCAATTTTAGAATATTCGTATCCTAAATCCAACATAACAAAATCAAAATCACTATCTTCTTGCCATTCTTTTATACCTTTATCTGTTAATTCATATTCAGAAGCTCTTTCATCAACTATAATATATAGTTGAGATAATAATTCTGATTTCTCCTTTTTATTTTGTTCTGAAAAAAAATATGTTTCCCATTTATCTATCTCTTCTCTTAACTCAGGGTCTTCTTTTATTTTTTTAAGTATATTATTTCTAGGAGTACCTTTACTTAACACCCATAATTTTTTAAATGCTTCATCTTTTTGTAACTCTTCTTCTTTTGATAATTTAGGCTTTTCATCTTTCAAAAAATTTAAAGAATCCAATGTTTTTCTAGAATTTGATGCTAATTTTGAACAAAAATCTCTTTGAAGACGAACAAGAGCTGATGTATTATCTTTTAACTCGCTATACATCTGATAACTTTCTTTTGCTGGTCCTGAAATTATAAGTGGAGTCCTTGCTTCATCTATTAAAATAGAATCTATCTCATCAACAATAGCAAAAAAATAAAAAGGTCTTTGAACTTTTTCATTTTTATTTATTGCCATAGAATTATCTCTTAAATAATCAAATCCAAACTCAGATGCTGTTCCATATACTATATCCGCTAAATAGATATCCTTTCTCATAGGTAAAGGTATATCATTTGTTAAAGCTGCTACTTTTATATCTAACTTCTCAAATATCTTTCCCATCCATTCACAGTCTCTCTTAGCTAAATAATCATTAACTGTAACTAAATGTACAGGATTAGATGTTAGAGCATTTAAGTAAAGAGCCATCGAAGCTGTTAAAGTTTTTCCTTCACCAGTCTGCATTTCTGCAATAGCTCCAAAATGCATAGCAATGGCTCCTAATATTTGAACATCGTAAGGAACCATATCCCACTTTTGATCATATCCAGAAACGTGGATCTCTTCGCCTAATAACCTTCTACATATATTTTTTACTGCTGCATAAGCTTCTGGAAGAAGAGCATCTAAAGACTCTCCTTTATTATATCGAAGCTTAAATTCAGCTGTTTTTTCTTTTAACTGCTCATCTGTTAGTTTCTTATATTCCCCATCAAAAAAATTTACTTTTAAGACAATTTTTCTATATTTCTTTAATTTCCTACTTTGAGCAGTACCAAATAATTTTTTTAAAATAATAGACATATTTAATAAAATTTTATTATATTTTAATTTTTTTTACAATATTAAATATTTTTATTTAAAAAAGCAAATCCTTTATAATCAATGCCTCGCAAATCAATAAAAAAAATATTAAAAAACCTCTTTTCTTTTTTTTCTAAAAAATTTAAACTCAATGTTACCCACTCCATAAGTTAGAGGAAAAAATGATAGAAGGAGAAAAAATAAATATAAGACTGGTAAAAGAAAAAGATTTAAAAGAGTTACAACCTCTTTTAGAAACTCTTTCCTTTACCTGCGATGGTTTTTTAGATAAATTAGAACCAGAACATCTTTTTCTAGAAAAATTTCAAAAAAATGGTTTTTGGAATGAAAGAGATGGAATGATGGTTATTGTAGATAAAAAAAATAATATTATTGGAGCTCTTTTTTTAAAAAAATATGCTCTTTATCAATCTTTTGATATCAAGTATGCTATCTTTAAAGAAGAAGATAGAGGAAAGGGATATATGAAAGAAGCGCTTAATTTATTTTCTGCTTATCTTTTCTCTACAAAAAAAATAAATAGATTACAACTTGCTATTCCAGATTATCATAGAGCTTCTATCTCTGTAGCTCAAAAATGTGGATTTTCCTTTGAAGGGATAGCTCGAGGAGCTGCTTTTAATAAGGGAAAATATGTAGATCTTTGTATCTATTCGATGTTACGAGATGAATGTCAAAATATAGACCAACTTTATAAAAAAAATGCAGGATAAAACATTTTTAAATTCAAATATAATAATTTTTAATAGAAAAACAAAAAAATTAGAAAAAGAAAAAATATATGGAAAGAAAGTTCTTTTGTTTTTATATAAAAAAAATATTTTTTCTAAATTCTTTTTATATTTAATATCTAATTTTACACTCTTTTCAAAAATTTTTGCTCTTTTTAAAAAAAAAAAATTTTCTAAAAAAAAAATATACTCTTTTATAAAAACTTTTGAAATAGATAAAGAAGAATTTACAAAAAAAATTGAAGATTTTTCCTCTTTTAGAGATTTTTTTATAAGAGAGATAAAAAAAAGAAAAATTTCAAATAATCCAAAAGAAGTGATAATTCCAGCAGATGGTAGATATTTAGTATTTCCAAACATAAACGAAGCAGATGGATTTTATGTAAAAGGAGAAAAATTTAATCTTTACTCTTTTTTAAAAGACAAAAAATTATCTGAAAAATATACCAATGGAGCTATGGCCATAGGAAGACTAGCTCCTTCCGATTATCATAGATTCCATTTTCCAGTAGATTGTTTTGCAACAAAAGAAAAAATAATTAATGGATATTTATATTCTGTTAATCCTATAGCTATTAAAAAAAATATTAAAATATTTGAAGAAAACAAAAGAATTTTAACAATATTAAAAAGTGATATTTTTAAAGAGATATTATTTATAGAAATAGGAGCGACTAATGTAGGCTCCATCATAGAAACATTTAAAGGAGAGAATTTTTATAAAAAAGGTGATGAAAAAGGCTATTTTGATCTAGGAGGATCCTCTATCGTTATTATATTTGAAGAAAATATTATAAAATTTGAAAAAGATTTAATTGAAAATTCAAAAAATAAAATAGAAACAAAAACCCTTATGGGAGAAATTCTAGGAAAAAGTATTTAATACTAAAATTTTTTTATTCCTTTTTAAAAAAAATTTTAGATAAAATATTTCATAATGAGGTTATTTTATGAGTATAGTTTACATAGCTTAGAAGAACCAACAAGTAAAGAACTAGATGATTTATTAAATGGATTAGATCTAGAAAAAGCAAAAAAAATAAAAGAATTATTCGAAAAAAAAATCAAGAAATTCAACAGCTTTAGTATTTATATTACAAAAAATCCTACTTAATTTATTCTATAAAAAAGTATATAATTTATTAATAATTAAAGATTTTCACGCAAAACAAAGAAATCAGACTTTGTACAGGACAAAAATTTTCACAAACATAAATAAGTCCCTTTACCATAATATGTTGTGTGGAGAAGAAGAATAGAAGAAAAGGATATCTCTTGTTCAAAAATCACTGTAAAATACCTTAAAAGTGCATTTTTTTAAAAAATATTGTATTTGAAATTAACCTTTTAGACCTTTTTTTATTTTTTAAAAACAAAAATGAAAAAAGTTAAGAATTTTTATCAAAAAATTCAATTATTTCAGGATCGACTAAATAATTTAAGAGAAGGGGCATCTTCTCTTGGGCTAGATATTGTAAGACCTGATTCTTCAGGCGAATATTGTTTGAATCCAGAATCCAACTGACTTTAGTCGTGCTTTTTCTAATTTTCCTAAAATTCCTTTTATTCTGTTTTTTTAATTTTTTCATAGATATTTTTTTTTCTTTATATTTTTTTACAATTAAATTAAGAGCTAAAAATTTATTATCATTACAAGGATTTTTTTTTGTTATTTTTTCTTGTGCTTTTTCTAACTTTTCTATCTTTATATATGCTTTTGCAATTGATTCAAATTCATGATCTAAAAATACTTCAGAACACCACGAATAATACTGAAAATCGTTTTCTTCCTCCACTATTGGTGCTACTATTTTTTCTGCTTTTTCTAATTTTCTTATTTTTATATATGCTTTTGCAATTGATATAAGAGCTAAAAATTTATACTTAACATCAATAATTTTTTCTGCTATTTTTTCTGCTTTTTCTAATTTTCCTATTTTTATATATGCTTCTGCAATTGATTTAAGAGTTAAAGATTTATAATAATCATCAGGAATTTTTTCTGCTATTTTTTCTGCTTTTTCTAATTTTCCTATTTTTATATGTGCTTCTGCAATTGATTTAAAAACTAAAGATTTTTTATATCTATACCTATTAGGCCTATTAGGAATTTTTTCTGCTATTTTTTCTGCTTTTTCTAATTTTCCTGTTTCTATATATTTTTTTACAATTAATTTAAGAATTTTATATTTATCCTTAACATTATGGATTTTTCCTACTATTTTTTCTGCTATTTTTAATTTTCCTATTTTTATACATGCTTCTGCAATTAATGCAAGAGCTATAGATTTACAATCATCAGGAATTTTTCCTACTATTTTTTCTGCTTTTTTTAATTTTCCTATTTTTATATATGCTTCTGCAATTAATGCAAGAGCTATAGATTTATAATCATCATCAGGAATTTTTCCTACTATTTTTTCTGCTTTTTTTAATTTTCCTATTTTTATATATGCTTCTGCAATTGATTTAAGAGCTCTAGATTTATAATCATCATCAGGAATTTTTCCTGCTATTTTTTCTGCTTTTTCTAATTCTCCTGTTTCTATATATTCTTTTACAAGTAATTTAAGAGCTGAAATATAACTACTAGGAGTTTTTTCTGCTTTTGTAAAATCTCCTTTTTCTATATATGCTTTTGCAATATTTACAAACATAATATCTCGTACGGTGATATCATAAGAAATATCTTTTACTATTACTTCTGTTTTTTCAATAACATTATTTAATTCAAAATAATTTAAAAGTTGAATCACTTTAACAATTTTTTGTATTTTTTCTTCAGATGACAGATTTTTGATATTTGTTATTTTAAATCCTATAATGGCATTTACTTTAAAATTTCCTTCTTCTTCAAAATAACCAAATTGTCTATTTTTTTCCTTCCAAATCCTGCATGAATTACTCCCATTTATTATTTCATAAAAAATTTTACTTACTAAGCTTAAATCGATTATTTCTTTGCAATCTACCCAATCCATAATATCACAAATATTATCTGAAGATATGCTTGTTAATACAACTTTTGACATGTATATATAATATGCTAATTTCAAATTAATTAAAACACTAACTTCCTAAAATTTTACATATTAAATTAATAACTCATAAATATTTTTCAAAAACAATAAATTTATTTTTTTGTTATTTAAGAACTTAATAATCTAATAGCTTTGTATACTAATGCTATTTAGAAATAAGAATTTTCAAAAAATTTAAAATTTTTTTTATATTTATTTTAGATTTTTGTTAAAAAGTTTTTTTAAACATAAAAAAAATGATTTTATGAAACATTCTGGAAAAGGTTTTTTAACAAAAAGAGAAAAAGAATTATTAGGTGAATAAGGCATCAGAACTTCCCTGACAGCCTCTCGCAGAATGGTACGTGAACTTCTCAATTCATACCGCTTCCATTACAATAGGTAAAATATAATCTTACACTTCAGTAAAGGGATAAATTTTATATATATTGTTTTTTGCTTAAATTAGGCTTAGGATAAATTATTAATCTTTGAACATATAGGGCACTTATCTATTTTGTGTCCTTTAGCTTTACAGAACTTTCTTGCAAAATAAATTATTTGAAGATGAAGCTTTTTCCAATATTTTTTAGGAAATATTCTTTTTAAATCTTTTTCTATTTGAATACTTGATTTCTTCTTTGTTAATTCCCATCTAATAGCACATCTTCTTATATGGGTATCTACAGGAAAAGTAAACTTACCAAATCCAAAAGCTAAAACAACAGAAGCTGTCTTATGACCGACTCTCGGCAATGATTCCAAAGATTTAAATGTATTTGGTACTTTCGAAGAATATCTTTCAACTAAAATTTTAGATAATTCTAAAATAGCTTTAGTTTTTATTTTGCTAAGACCACATGGTTTAATTATTTTTTCTATTTCAGAAAAAGAAAGTTTCAACATTTTTTTTGGAGAATCAGCTTTACAAAATAAAATAGGAGTTATTTTATTAACTATCTTATCAGTACTTTGAGAAGATAGAAGAACAGATATTAAAAGAGTATATCTATTCTTATATTTTAAAAAAATTTTTGGATTAGGAAAATATCTGTTTAATGTTTTTATTATAAAAGATGTTTTTTTATTCATTTTCCAATACAAAATTTTGAAAAAATAGTAGATAAAATATCCTCTTTTAGATCTCCTTTTAAAAGAGAATAAAGATAATTTAAAGAGATTTTTATATCTTCAGATATAATCTCTATAAAATTGTTTTCTTCTACATTTTTTATAGCATTTTCTAAAGAGTCTCTTGCCTTTTTAATAATCTCTTTATGTCTTTTTTCAATAAGAACAACCTCTTCCTTATCTGGAAGATCTTTCATTATTAATTTTTCTATTTTTTTCTTTAACAAATCAATACCTACATTTTTCTTAGCTGAAATATGATAAACATTATCATATGGTAATTTTTTTGGATCTTTTTTTAAATCTATCTTATTCCATAAAATCAATGTTTTCTTTAAATCTATCATTTTTAAGATTGAAAGATCATCTTTATTTATCCCTTTTTCTGCATCTAATAATAAAAGAAAAAAATCTGAATTTTTTAATATCTTTTTAGATCTTTTTATTCCCTCTTCTTCTATTTCTTCTTTTGTATCTCTAATCCCTGCAGTATCTATTAATTTTAAATTCAAAGAATTCAAAATTATCTCCTCTTCTAATATATCCCTTGTGGTTCCATGAATATTTGTTACAATAGCTTTTTCTTTTTTAGATAAAACATTCATTAAAGTAGACTTTCCGACATTAGTAGTTCCTATAATTGCTAAAGATGTTTTATCAAAAAGTTTTTTCCCATAAAAAAAAGTTTTTATCAAAAAATCCATTTTTTTTTTAAGAAGGTAAAGTCTTTTTTTTATTTTATCTTTATTTAAATCTAACTCCTCCTCAGGAAATTCTATATATGCATCTAGTATAGATGCTATTTCTAAAAGTTTCTTTTTAAAAAAAGAAATAGTTTTAGATAACTTTCCTTCTAAATGATCTTTAGCAATTAAAAGCGCTTTTTCATTTTTTGCAGATATTAATGATTGAACAGCTTCTGCTTGTGTTAAATCGATCTTCCCATTTATAAAAGCTCTATATGTAAACTCTCCAGGTTTTGCTAATCTAGCTCCCCTCTCTACTAAAAGATCTAATATTTTTTTAGATATCAAAATATTTCCATGGGTATGGATCTCTATCACATCTTCTTTCGTATAGGATCTAGGGCTTAACATTAAAATAAGGATTACTCTATCAATAATATTTTTATTTTTATCTAAGATCTTTCCAAAATGAACAGTATGAGAGTTGCATCGATAAAGGTTTTTATTAAAAATTTTATTTGCTATTTTAACAGAATCTTTACCCGAGAGTCTAATAATCGAAACAGCCCCAATCCCTAAAGGTGTAGCTATAGCACAAATGGTGTCTTTACTATCTGAAACATTCATTTTTTTTAAAATTTTATAAACAAATACCTTTTATATCAATGTGTAAAAGATTTTTTAAATAGTGTTTATTTATAAAAAATGCTAAAATAAGATTGTTATGTCAATTAAAGAAATAGGAAAAAAAATAGAAGAATTAGAAAACTCTAGCACTGAATTTTATACAACTGGGAAAAGGGATGCCCCTATAAAACAACTATTAAAACAACTATGGGATAAAACAAATAAAGTCTCTCTTTCTATATTTTTAGCAGATGCTGCCTTATCTATCTTTTTTTTAATAAGTGCTCTTACCTTAGGAACTATGGTTTTTGCTTTTCCTAAATATATAAAAGCAACATTTTTATGTTATAATAAAACAACAAAAATTTTATCTGTTTCTATACCTTTAATTCTTTTATTAGTAAGTAATATTTTTACAATTCTTATAATAAATAAAGAAAAACTTTCAAGTATTTTTACCTCTTTACAAAAAAGGAAAAAACAACAACTAGGAACTAAAAATAAAATTATAAAAACCTTAGAAAAAGATTCAATAAAAAAAGCTATTATACCTAAACCATTAAAAAAAGCTATTATACCTAAATCATTTACAATACCTAAAAAGAATAATAAGCACGTAAAAGAGTTATTAAAAAATATATCTCAATTTTCATTGAAAAGTACGGATTCATATAACAAAGCTCTGGATATTTTTGAAAATATTCTTGATTTAAAAAATCTTGATATGTTTCAACTTCTTTATTTAGCACTGTGCAATAAAGAAAATATAAATAATTTAAAGACGATCCTAAAAAAATCTGTTAAAAAAAATCTTTTATTAAAAGGACTTTCTTCTTTGGGGTCTATTACGAAAAATATTATAGGAATATTAGGAGGGAATTTATCTGAAGTAGAAAAAGAACCTTTGTGTAAAAGTGGAATGGTAGGTATATTTACAGAAAAGCATGATTTTTATGCACAAAAAATTGATTCCTTTTTAAATACATTAAAAATAAACAATTTTGAAAAAGAAAAATCTTTAAAAGATCTATTTACAGAGAAAAAATATTCCGATTTTATTATAACCTTATGCCAAATTTACATTGCATAAAATGCTTAACTAGGTATGTTTTTTAAAGCAAAAGAGATAAGCTTACCCACATCCTTTTCATCTCTGTTCTCTTCAATAGCTTTCTGAATAGCTTTCTGTGCTTTTATAGGATTATATCCCAAATTCACAAGGGCACTAACAGCATCAAAAATATGATTTTTCTCTTTTTTAAAAGATAAATCTACAGTTTTTAATTTATCTTTTAAATCTATTATCAACCGTTCCGCTTTCTTTTTTCCAATTCCTGGCACTTTAGAGATAATATTTATATCTTTATCATAGATAGCTTTTTGAAGGTTAGATTCTAAATGTCCTATAAGAGAAAGAGCCATTTTCGGTCCTATCCCTGATATAGACAGCATTATCTCAAAAAGATCTCTTTCTTCTTTAGAAGAAAATCCATATAAAGTATGAGAATCTTCTTTTATAACAAGAAAGGTAAAACATTTAATATGAGAATCTATTTCTAAAAGATTATTATAAAAATTTATAGGTATAAATATTGTATAACCTATTCCATTAACATCCAAAACTATTTTATTAGTTTTTTTTTCTTTTAAAATTCCTGTAAGGTAATCATACATAATTTACCTCTACTTTATGACTATGACATATTGCTAAAGCTAAAGCATCTGCTTCATCAAAAGATATGTTTTTATTTATATTTAAAAGCATTTTAACCATTTTTTGTACTTGTTCTTTACTAGCCATACCATTACCTACAACTGCTAACTTAGCTTTTTTAGGAGCATATTCATATACTGGAATATTATTATTAGCAGCTGCAATTATTGCAACACCTCTAGCCATCCCAAGTTTTATTGCTGTCTGTATATTCTTCTTTACAAATTGAGTTTCTATTGCAATAGAAATAGGATCATATTTTTTTATTAAAAGTTCAAGAGAATGAAATATTTTTAAATATCTATCATTAACAGAAAGATTATATGAAGGTTTTATAACTCCTGATTCTATTAACAAATAAGAAGATCCTCTTTTTTCTATAATTCCATATCCAGTAATCTTAGTTCCTGGATCTATTCCCATTATAAGCTCTTTTTTATCCATCTTTTTTACATTACATATACTTTTTGTTAGATACAAGAAAAAATTTTGTTAAAAATAAACTAATCTTTTTTAATGATAATCCTTTCAATGTCTTTAAAAAAATTAAAACATGCAAAAATAGATTTAATAATCTGTGATAATCACCCTTACAGATGAGATTTTTTTAATTTTTTGTTATTGCAATTTTATAAAAAAATTTTCTTATATTATCAAGAACTAATAAAATAAGATTTTTTATAAAATTAATAATAATCATTATTTTTTTTTGTTGTGCAACTTCTTTATTATTCTGAGCCCCTTCAAACAAATTTCCTGTTTCTTGTTCTCCTATCTTTTGCGATGTTTCTACTTTATCACATCTTCTTTCTAAGTCCGAATATTTTTCATCGACTATTCTATCTATTTCAAAGTATATTTGACATTTCATAGCTTCTTCTTGTGATTCTACTCTACAAATTACTCCTTCAATTTGATTTTGTTCTTTCCTTATATTCTCAATTTGCAAAGCTATTTCTGTAATTCGTCTTCCTATTTCTATAGCTTCTATACTAGAAAAATAAGATTCTTCTCTAAAACTTTTTACAGCAAAATCCATATCTTATTTCTTCCCTATTGCTTTTGTTAATTTAAGTAATGTTTTACCACCATCAATAGTTGCTTTAATATCTTTTATAAGATTTTCCTTTTCTTTTTTCTTTTCATTTGATTTAGAAAAATAATAACTAAATAAATTTTCAAAAGATTTAAAAAATCTAGGAATGTCAAGCCAAAATCCTACAAAAAATTCTCCTGGATACCTTTGTTTATCAAGAGCAATTCTAAGATCTCTTACACCATGTGCTTTTAACAACTGAGTAAGTTGTTTATTTGCTTCAATATTAACTAATTGCAGATTCTCTATATGTTCTCTTAACTGCTCTTCATCATTTAATTGTTTTTGTAATTCTATATTTGTTGTGTTTAATGTTTCATTTTCTTTTCTTAACTTTTTATTTTCTTTTTTTAAATCTAAGTTATCTATTTCTAATTTAGAAATTCTAACCTCTAGATCCGCATTTTTTTCATTAACTTTTTCTTCTATCTTTCTAACAACAGCTTTAAAAAAATCATTATTACCTTCCAACCTATTTTTAATTAAATAATTAATCTTACCTGCTAATTGTTCATTTTCTTTTTTTAATTTAACAATCTCTCCATCTTGTTTATTTATAATGCTCCTTAATGAAGAAAAATGTTTTTGATTTACATCCATAGCTTTTAAGCTCATAAAATTTCTCCTTTTTATTTAAGAACATTTACAAAATCTTTTTGAAAATACTCTTTTTACAAAAAAAAAAAAGAAAAAAAGTTGTAAAAACAAAAATATTCTATAATTTTAAAAACCAAGAATACATTTTAAAGAGACTCTATTTTTGATAATAAAAAATATTCTAGCTTTTTATTAAAAAAACTCTTATCCTAAATGCTTTAAAGGTAATATTTTGAAAATTATAATTAGGATGCCCAACTGGCTTGGTGATATGATTATGGCCACCCCTATTTTAAATGATCTCAGAAAAAATTTTCCAAAAGCAAAAATAACTGCTTTTTGTAAAAAACCTTTATCTGATCTTATTAAAAATGATAAAAATATTGATGAGGTTTTTTCTTTTGAAAAACCTCTTTTAAAAACAAGACATTATAAAAAAAAGATTCTTAAGAAATTAAAAGAAAAAAAATATGATCTAGGTATTTTATTAACCAACTCTTTTTCTTCAGCATATCTTTTTTTTAAAGGAAAGGTAAAAAATATTTTAGGATATGATACTAATTTCAGAAAATTTTTTTTAGATTATAGAATAAAATTTTACAATAGAAAAAACACCCATCTTGTAGATACTTACAAAAGATTACTGTTACCTCTTAAAATAAATCTTTCTGACAGTAAACCTAAAATATACTTAGATGAAAAAGAGATGGAAAAAAGAGCTTTACTGTTTAAAAAAGAAAATAAAATTGTAGGCATATGTCCTTTCTCTAATTATGGCAAAAGCAAATGTTGGCCATTAGAGAGATTTGAAAAAGTAGCTGAAAAGCTTTTAGATGATAAAAATATATCTGTCATTTTTTTAGGAGAAAAAAAAGATAAAAAAAATTTAAAAATTTTTGAAAAAAACAGAGTTTTTAATCTTATAGGAAAAACCGATATACAAAATTTAGCTTACATAATATCTATATGCGATGTTGTTCTAACAAATGATAGCGGTCCCATGCATTTAGCAGCTAGTTTAGATATACCTCTTGTAGCTCTTTTTGGATCTACTGATGAAATAGTAACAGGTCCCTATTTAAAAAATGGGATAATTAAAAAAAAGACAGCATGCAGTCCCTGTTTCAAAAGAAAATGTTTTAAAGATTTTTTATGTATGAAAAAAATAGAGATCGATGAAGTCTTAAATGAGGTGAAGAAAAAAATCTATGTTCAAAAAATTTATTAGGAAAATTAGAAAAAATCCATTAGAAGTAATAATAAAAAAAGCTAAAAGAAAAAATAAAAAAAGATTTTTATTATGTTGGAATAGAGGATTAGGAGATATACCATTAGGTCTCTATGCGATATGTAAAAAGATAAAAGAAAATATCGCTAATGCAAAAATAACCTTTTTAATAAGAGAGGATTTAAAAGAGGGATTTTATCTTTTTAAAGAAGCTGATTTTATAATAGCAAAAGGGTGGGAAAGAGGAATTTTTTATAAGTTACCCAATTTAAATGGTTTTGATATAATAATAAAAAATCCTGATCCAAACTATTGGGTTAAATGGCAGATAGGTAAAATAACCCCAAAACTTAATTGGAAAAATAGTTTAGATAATTTATATGAAAAATTTAATTTAACTGAAAAAGATTATATAGGAGTGCAAGTTATATCAGATACCACTCATAGTCCTTGGAGAGATTGGCCTCAATATAAATGGGAAAGTTTTTTTAAAAAAATAAAAAATAAAAAAATTATTATTTTTGGAAAAAAAATAGATAAAAAATTTGATTTTTCTAATATATTAGACCTTAGAGGAAAAACATCTTTTCTAGATGTTTTATCGATAATAAAAAACAGATGTTCTAAAGTAGTTTTACCAGATGGGGGTATCTTGTCTATTTTGTATTATCTAGATATAGATTTTCCAATAAAGATAATCTCTCTTTGGTGTGATATCCAAGGGATTTTAAAACAAAATGTATCTTCACCTAATAAAAAACTTATCCATATACCTATTTATAAAAAAACTATGGATGATATTAAAGTAGAAGAAGTATTAAAATATTTATGAAAACATTTAATAAAAAAAAACTAGAGAAACAACTTTTATCATTTCATAAAAAAGAAAATAAAATTTTTCAAATAACTCCTTTAGATAACTGTCAAAATTATTCTAAAGAATATGAAAAAAAAGGAACAGAATCTATAAAAAAAGGAGAGGTAGCTTTTATTATCTTATCAGGAGGGATGGGAAGTAGATTAGGTGTTAAATACCCTAAAGGTTTTTTTAAAATTAATAAAAAGACTCTTTTTGAACATATATTTGACAAGATAAAAAAAGAAGAAGAAAAATATAAAAAAAAACTATTTGTCTCTTTGATGACTTCCACTAAAAATAATGAAGAAATTATCCAATTTTTTAATAAAAAAAATTTTTTTGGATTAAAAAAAGATCAAATAGATTTTTTTATGCAGGAAGATCTACCCTTTTTAGATGAAAATGGACAATGGGTATTTGAAAATAAAAAAATATTGTATGGACCTGATGGTAATGGTTCCTTTTTTGAAGTTTTCAAAAAAAGCTATTTGTTAAAAAAATATAAAAATAAAAATATAAAATATCTAATAATATCTTTTATAGATAATCCAATCTTTAATCCTTTTGATAATATTTTAATAGGATTTCATAGATCTCATCAAAAAGATCTTTCAATAATATCTATTAAAAGAGAAAAGGAAAAAAATATGGGTGCTTTAATACATGAAAATGGGAGAATAAAAATATTAGAATATTTTAATATCGAAGATATAAAAAAATATAAATATTTAAATACAGGAATATTTTGTATAAATCTAGATTTTATAGAAAAAAATAATTTTGATATTCCCTATAACCATGTAAGAAAAACTTTAAAAAATGGAAAAAATATATATAAAACAGAAAAATTTATTTTTGATATTTTAAATTATGCTTCTTCTTCTACTATATGCTACCCTAAAGACCTATGCTTTTGTCCATTAAAAACTGTAAAAGATAAAAATATATTAAAAAAAATTTTGTAATATGTTACTCTTTTTTTTATTTTTTAAAGGTGAAATATGAAAATAGGATATCTTGGAGCTGGCACATGGGGAAGTGCTTTAGCTAATCTTTTATCAGAAAAAGGATATGATATAACTATATGGGATAGGAATTTAGATCTAATAGATACACTTAAAAATAGAGAAAAACATCCAAAATTACAAATTTTTTTATCAAGAAAGCTAAAATATACAAAAAGTTTAGAAGAAGCAATAGAAAAAGCTGATATAATAATAGAGAGCGTTACTTCCAAAGGAGTAAGAGCAGTATTAAATGATATTGTAAAAATCAGGAAAAAACTTTGTCCTATCGTAATAACTTCTAAGGGTATGGAACAACATACAGGGCTTTTATTTCCAGAGATTGCTTTAGAAATTTTAAAAAAAGAAAATATGGATAAAATAGGATGTTTATCTGGTCCTAGCCATGCAGAAGAAGTTGTAAAAAATCTTCCCACTTTAGTTGTAGCATCCTCTTTTGATAAAAATCTTATGACCCTTATAGGAAAACTTTTTACCACAAAAAATTTTAGAGTTTATCCTAACTCCGATATTTTAGGTGTAAGCTTTGGAGGAGCTATGAAAAATATAATAGCAATAGCTTGCGCTATCTCTGATGGTCTTAATTTTGGAGATAATACAAGAGCGGCTTTGATAACTAGAGGTCTTCATGAATTAAAAAAATTAGCTCCTTATAAGGGATGTAAAAAAGAAACTTTAAATGGTCTTTCTGGGTTAGGTGATCTTTTAGTTACCTGCACTTCTACTTTAAGTCGTAATTATAGATTTGGAACTCTTTTATCTCAGGGATATTCTAAAGAAGAAGCTGAAGGAAAAATAGGAATGATAGTAGAAGGAGTATATACTTGTGTATCAGCTGTAGAATTTGGAAAAAAAAATAATATATCTCTTCCAATATCTGAAGCAACTTATAGAGTCTTATATGAAAATTTACCTGTTGCAGATGCAGTAGATTTTTTGTTAAATAGAGTTATAAAGGAAGAACATCTATAAATGTTTAAAAAAATGAAGGTCATAACATCCAATGAAATGCAGAAGATAGAACGGATAGCTATTGAAAGAGAATCTTCTGATTTAGAATTTATGAAAAAAGCAGCTGAAGGTATAGCTCAATATATTATAGATTTAAACATTTCTAAAAAGGTAGTTTTACTTTTAGGAAGGGGAAATAATGCAGGAGATGCGTTAGCAGCTGCTCTAATTCTATTAAAAAAAGGATTTTCCATAAGAGCATATTGTCTTTTTTCTTTATCTTTAGGTTCAGACCTTTTTAAAACTCATCTAGAACTTTATAAAAAAGAAGATGGTAAAATAGATGTACCCTCTTCTTCAAAAGATATCTATTTTGAAAAAAATGAAATTATATTAGACGGTATCTTTGGGACAGGATTTAAAAATAAAATAGACAAAGAGGTTTTACAAATAATAAAAAAAATAAATAGTTTTCCAAACATCAAAATTTCTATAGATATACCTTCAGGCCTTAATGGTAATACAGGAAAGGTAATAACAACAGCTATTAAAGCTGACAAAACCCTTTTCCTAGCTCTTCCAAAAATAGGATTTTTTATTAATGAGGGATGGAATTATGTAGGAGAGATAATAAAAATAGATTTTGGATTAAAAAAAGAATTTTTAGATCTAGCAAAAGAAAAGATGGTTATCTTTGAAGAAAGGGATATTTTAAATTGGATACCTGTTATTAAAAGAACAAGGAATAAATATGAAGCAGGATATGTAGTAGGGATAAGTGGATCTAAGGGAATGGAGGGTGCTGCAGCACTTACAGGCCTTGCTTCACTTAGAAGTGGAGCGGGAATTGTTAAAATATATTTAAATAAAGGAGATTTTTCTATATTACCTAGAGAAATTGTAAAATTTGATTTAGATTTTAAAAATAGTGAAGAGATAATAAAAATATTAAATAAAGCAAATTCAATATTTATAGGGCCAGGAATTGGAAGAGATGAAGAGATAGAAAAATTTTTATATCAGATACTTCCTAAAATACATGTTCCCTGCGTATTGGATGCTGACGCTCTTTTTTTCTTCTCAAATAATTTAAAATGTCTTTTACCTAAAAATGTTATTATGACACCTCATAAAGGAGAGATGTTAAGAATATTACAAAAAGAGACTCTTTCTGATGAAGAACTTGTTTTAGAATGCAAAAATTTTTGTAAAAAATTTAATGTTCACCTTATTTTAAAAGGAGGACCTACTTTTATATTTTTTCCTAATGAGATACCTATTGTTGTTTTAAGAGGAACCCCTGGCTTAGCTACAGCAGGAACAGGAGATGTTTTAACAGGAATAATAGCAGCTATGCTTTCTCAAGGATTAGATTTAAAAAAAGCAGCTCTTCTTTCTACATTTATCCATGGTTATACCTCTGAAAGAGTAGCTAAAGAAAAAACCTCTTATTCTATGATTGCATCAGATCTAATAAACTCTTTATTTAAAACTTTTAAAGATATTAAAGAAAATAATATTTTTTGAACCATCTTATAAATTTTTCTATTCCCTCTTCTATAGAAGTTTTAGGTAAAAAATTTAAAAATTTTTTACTCTTTTCTATATCAGCATATGTTACTTCTACTTCTCCTTTTTGCATTGGTAACATCTTTTTTATAGCTTTTTTATTCAAACATTTTTCTATAATCTCTACAAATTCTAAAAGACCTATAGGAGAATTATTTCCTAGATTAAACATTTCAAAATCCGCATTTAGATCTAAAGAATTTATCATAGCTGGTATAATATCATCTATATAAGTAAAATCCCTTTTCATCTTACCATGGTTAAATATTTTAATCTCTTTATCTTCTAAAATGTTTTTTGAAAAAATAAAATAGGACATATCAGGTCTTCCCCAAGGACCATATACTGTAAAATATCTAAACCCTATCATCGGTATATTATAAAGATGATGATATGAATATGCCATCAATTCATCTGCTTTTTTTGTAGCTCCATATACGTTGGTGGGAAAATCAGTTATATCATTTTCTTTAAATGGAATTTTTTTATTATTACCATAAATAGAAGAGGAGGAAGCAAATATAAATTTTTTTATTTTAACCTCTTTTATAGCTTCTAAAACAGATAAAAAACCTTCTATATTTGAATAGATATATTCTTGAGGATTTTTTAAACTATCTCTTACACCAGCTCTAGCTGCCAGATGAATTAAATGAGAGATATCATTTTTTTTTAATATTTCAATTAAAAATTTTTTATTATTAATATCTTCATTTATAACTTCTATACCATTATTTTTTAAAATATCTCTTCTATCAAATTTTATCTTTTTATCATAAGAACTATTGAAATTATCGATACCTATAACAAAGTGGTTTTTAGATTTCAAAACTAAGCTTAAATAAAATCCTATAAATCCTGCAGCTCCTGTTATTAAAATTTTTTTCATTCTTCAAGAATAATCTTTTTAAGAAAAATCTTAAATATTTTTCATAAAAGATACAAAAAAATAATTTTTAGCAATTTATTAAATTTAGATATTCTTTTAAACCCTTCTGATATTCTTTTTGTGCTTCTATATGTTGAGTTATTTTTTCTTTAGCCTTTTTTATTTCAATATTATTCTGAGAAACCACCATTGAAATGTCTTCAATTTTTTCCTTTTTTTCTGTTTTTGTATAATAATCTTTATTTTCTATATCTATTTTAGATTCAAGCATATCTTTATTATTTCCTTCATTAACGGAAATTTTATACTTATTTTTTATAAACTCGTCTTCTGAAAGACACTTTTCTTGCAGTTCCTCTAATTCTTTAAATTTTTTATTTGCTTGAATTGTATTATTCAAAACATAACAACCCTTTATAATTAGTCGATCCTGAAATAATTGAATTTTTTGATAAAAATTCTTAATTTTTTTCATTTTTGTTTTTAAAAAAATAAAAAAAAGTCTAAAAGTTAATT
>Ga0111177_111_pt1 | contig 28282 bp, 25 predicted proteins | sample DeeMarSWOR324_28_FD_80230 | JGI IMG/M metagenome (GOLD analysis project Ga0111177, IMG submission 80230) | Chlamydiae bacterium SM23_39
AAGAAGATATTTCTTTTATTAAACTATCAATTGTTGGTAAACTCATATTTTTCTCCAAAAATTTTTTTATTAATTTTAAAAAATATTTGATAAAAAAGATACAAGATTTTTGTTATTCTTAAAAAAACAATTTTTTAAAAAATTTTAAAATCTTCAAAGTTTTTATCAACTTCAGAAAAAAAAGTTTCAATTTTATCTATTCTACCGTATCCTGGATCTTTTTTTATTTTTTCTAAAAATTCTTCTAATTTAACTTTTTCTCCTAGAGCTATTATTTCGACATCTCCATTTATTAAATTTTTTGCATATCCTGTAATAGAAAGATTTTCAGCATATTTTTTTGCATGAGCTCTGAAAAAAACTCCTTGCACATCTCCTTTCACTATAATTTTTAATTTTATTTTCATCTAAAAATACTTAATAAAAAAGATTGAAGTAGTTTTAAAGCAAAAAAAGCTAATAAAGGACTTAAATCTATCACCCCGCCTAGAGGAGGAAGTATTTTTCTAAAGATTTTTAAATAAGGTTCTGTATAGTGATATACAAAATGCATTATGGGGTAACGAGATAAAGCAGGAAACCAAGACCCAAGTATTCTTACAAAAAGCATTAAAGTGTAAGTTATAAAAAATAAATTTATTGTATTCGCAATCATTTATTAATTATATTACAATACAGATTTTTGTTATAGATATCAATTTTATTTTTATAAAATATATTTTTGTTTAAAATGGAATAACATATGAAAATATTAGGTGTACATTTAGATGGGACGAAAATATATCTTGCTGTTTTAAATAGAAAAAGGAAGATTCAATGTTTTAAATATAATAAAGAGGATTCTTTTATTAAAAAATATTCTTACATAGTAAGTGGACTCTCTTCAAAAAATATTTTGATAAAGAAAAAAGTTGTTGAATTAAATAGAAAAGACTTAAAAAAGAGTTTGCCTTTCCAAGAGGCCTCTATCTCCTCTTTTGATAAAAAAGATGTTATTATTAATACCATAATAAGTAATAGATGGGGAAAAAATATAGAACTCTCTTTTTATATTACTACAAAAAAATCTTTAGAAGAACATTTAAAGAAGATGGAGGATATTAAAATTGATCCAGATATAGTAACCTCTATTTCTCAAGCTCAAATGAGATTTTTTAATTTTTGTTTTCCCCATAATAATGAAGCTTTTTTGATACACATTGATTACCTTTTTACACATCTTACATTAATAGAAAATAGTTTTCCAAAATCGACTTATTGTATAAAAATTGGAAAGAAAGATTTAGAGGAGAATAGTAAAAATTTAGAATTTTTTAATGAAGTTTCTAAATTTTTTTATTCCTCAATAGAAAAAGGAAAAAAAATACCTCTTATGATTACTGGGGATATTACTAAAATAGAATGGATAGAAGAAATGTTTCTTTCAAAAAATAGAAATTTTATTTCAAGGATTTTATCTTCAGAAAAAAAAGAGTTTTTTCCCTTTGCTATAAGTATAGGGCTAGCATTAGAATTTTTAGAAAAAGATAATTTATCAATTCAATTTAGAAAAGAGGAATATACTTCAAGAAGGTCTTTAAAAAATTATCTTTGTTTTAGTTTAATTTTTCTTTTATCCTCTTTGATTTTTTCTTTTATAATTTTTTTTAAAGGGGAAAATATTTTAAAAATAAGAAAAAATATTTTGAGAAAAAATTTTTTTCTTTTGAAAAAAATGGAGAATGTAGATTCTCAAAAGTTATCAAAGAAGATGAAAATATCATTGAAGGAGATTGAAGAAAAGATTACAAAAGAAGAAAAATTTTTTTTACCTCTTCCTTTAGCTCCTAAGGTGAGTTTGTTTTTAAATTGGATGCATAAGAATCCACTTTTTAAAGATGTAGAAATAGTTTTTTTTGATTATCAGATTATCGATTTTCCTAAAAATAAGGAGAGGAATAAAAAATATAGAGTAAAGGTGTCATTAAAGTTAAAGATAAAAGATAAAATTATAGCAAAAAAATTTTATGAAGATCTTTTTTTAGAAAAGAATATTATTGATCAAAATGAAAAGATAAGTTGGCAAGAAGAAGAAGAATTATATAAGATCTCATTTTTTTTAAAAATGTTGCAAATAAAGGATCTGTATTATGTGGATTGAAAGTATAGGAAAAAAACTTTTTATTAAAAAAAATTTTTATTTTTTTTTGCTTTTCTCTTTTATTCCAATTTTAACATCTACTTTAATATTGGGGATAAAAATTAAAAAAATAAAATCTTTAGAAAAGCAATTTGAAAGGGTATATGATAAAGCTACAAAAAGTTATTTTTCTAGAAAAATAAAAAAAAATTTTTTTAAAAAATATCAGAAATTTGATCCTTATTTTGTTACCAACAATATAGAAAGTCTCATATTTATGAATGACAACAAAAATAAGATTAAAATTATTTTAACTCATCCAGCATTTGCTTCATCAAAAAAACTTAAAAAAAGACGCTCTTTTTTAGAAGGAGGACAAAATAAACTTTTTTTTAAAGAAAACAAAACAAGTTCATGTTTAAATTTTAAGGAAAGTATAGAGCAACAACAAAATGAAATTGAGGTGGAAAGAGATGATATAAAGAGGATATTAGCTATTCTTGAAGATGTTTCAATTTCTGAATATAACCCCATAGATCGATCTCCATTCTTTCAAATTCAAAGAATTACTATTACTAAAAAAAATAAAAATAGCTTTATTTTAAATAATCTTTCACTGATTAAAAGAGAGTTTTATGAAAATTAAAAAAATAGTTTTTTTATTTATTTTAATGGGATGTGCAACAAAATATCAAAAAGAAGATCTTGTTTGCATTCAGATAAATGATAGAAATGGCTTTAATGAAACCGTTTCTTCAAAAGAGAGACTAAAAAAATATGAAAAAGTAAATTTTATCTCTTCTCAACCTTATAAAAAAGTTATTAGGATCTTTAAAGAAAATAAATTTGGTAAGAGAATTTCTAAAATTACAAGTTATTATGAGAATGGAATAATAAATCAATATTTGGAAGGAGTTAATGGTAGAGCTTTTGGAAAATATAAACAGTGGTATCCAAATGGAATATTGGCAGTTGAAGCAAATATTGTAGGAGGATCTTTTGAGCTTTCTTTTTTTAGTCAAAAAGACTGGATTTTTGATGGAATGTGTAAAGCATGGGATGATAAAGGTAATTTAATTTCTGAATTTAAATATGATAAGGGAGAATTAGAAGGAAAGGCCATTTATTATTTTTCTAATGGAAAGATAAAAAAAATATTGAATTATTTGAAAAACAATATTGAAGGAGAGGTTTTAGAATTTAAAAAAGAGGGAGATTTAAAACAAAAAAGTTTTTATTCAAAAGGTAAAAAAGAAGGGGTAGCTAAAGGGTTTTGGAAAAAAGATAAACTTGCTTTTTTTGAAATATATCAAGAGGGAGATCTTTTAAAAGGTATTTATTATGATAAAAATGGAGAAATTATCTCTAAAGTGGTTGATAAGAAAGGAGAGAAAGCTATTTTTTCAGATAAAGGATTAGATAGGTTGGTTGAATATAAAGAAGGACAGCCAGAAGGAAGAGTAAAGATATTTAAAAAAGGAAAGCTTTATAAAATTTTTTATATGAAAGAGGGGAAAAAACATGGAGAAGAAATAGAATATTATTTACAAAAAGAAACTCCTAAAATTTCTATACCTTGGATAGAAGGAGTCATCCAAGGAGTTGTTAAAACATGGTATCCTAATTTTATTATTCAATCACAAAAAGAGATGGCTCAAAATAAAAAAAATGGAATAAGTTCGGCATGGTATGAAGATGGGCATCTGATGTTAGCAGAGAGATATGAAAATGATTTTTTGATTGAAGGGAAATATTATAAAAAGGGTGAGAATGAGCCAATAACGGAAGTTTATGATGGAAATGGTACAGCTACCCTTTTTGATGAGAAGGGAAATTTTGTAAAATCAATAAAATATATAAATAGAATTCCACAAGATGAATCTTTCTAAAAAAAATTTAAGAAAGCTTTTTAAAGAAACAAGGGAAAATATTTCTGAAAAGAGAAGAAAAAAAGCTGAAGAAAAAGCTTTTACATTTTTAATGAACAAAGCTGTTTTCTACAAAAATATTTTATCTTTTGCTAGCAAAAAAGAGGAAATAAATATTTGGAGATTTAATAAATTTTTAGCTTTATCAAAAAGACTTTTTTTTACAAAAGATTTAGAAATATACAAAGTGGATTATTTAAGAAATTTAAAATTAAATAGATCATTCAATCTTTTAGAACCAATAGTAGAAAAATGTAAAAAAACTGAGAATGTTGATATGATTTTAGTTCCAGGATTGGCATTTGATCATAATAAAAGAAGGTTAGGATATGGCCAGGGATACTATGATTTATTGATAGATAGAATAGAAGAAAGAAAAATTTATACTTTAGGACTAGGATTTAAGGAACAGTTTTATGAAAAAGATCTTCCTTTTGAGAAACATGATAAAATTTTAGATGAAATAGCTCTCTTTTAAATTAATCCTTTTCTTCTGTAGTGTCTTCTTTTGGCTTGGGAGTGCATGTTTTTGATCCAAGGCAGAAATTAGCTCTTACCGTAGCACCAGGAGATATTTCAGTACAAATAGAATAGTATCCTTCATAAGAGCATTTCCATATAACAGTAAAAGGAGTAAGAGAAAATTGAGCATTATAAATTTCTTTTATTTCAGTTCTTTTTATATCGGTAGACCATTGTTTTTGTTCTCCTGCTTGCAGTATTTCTTGACCTAAAAACATCCCATTTGCTCCTTGTATTATGGCTGTTAGTTGAAAAGGACTATCATTAATTAAAAAAAGGGAATAGGCAAAAAGAGATTTAAATAACAAAGAAAAAATAATACTTTTTTTCATAGAAACCTCAATTTTCTAAATATGCCCATCTAAAATCAGCATATCCTAATTGTGATATTATTACATCTTTTACATTTTTTCTTTTTAAAAAACACATATTTAAATAATAAAGAGGAATTATAGGTTTTTCTTCTAAAAGGATCTCCTGAGCTTTGATGATAAATTTTTTCCTTTTTTCCAAATCAATACATTGATCTGCTAAATTTAAAAAATTGATATATTTTATATTTTCCCAACAAGTATTGTTAGTTCCATTATCTTTAAATTTAAATACTTCTAAAAAATTTAAAGGATCATTATAATCAGCAATCCAAGATCCTAGAGCTATCTGATAGGAAGAGGAATATAGCTTATTAAAGAATATTTTTGATTCTAAAGGTTTTAATATTATTTTAATTTTTAAATTATCTTCCCATGCTCTTTGAATTTCTTGAGCTATTAGATGGTTACGATCACTATGCACATAAATAATTTCAATATTCATATTTTTAGGAATTTTTAAAAATTTATCTATTTTTTTTTCATGATAAAGTATCCCTGTAAAAGGAGGTAAAAAAGAGTTTGCAGGAGGTTGGGAATTTAAAAGAATATGTTTTGAGATGGATTCTCTATTTATTGTGTTTGATAAAATCTTTCTAAAAATTATTTGTGTTTCTTTTATTGGGAAAAATTTTTTTACCCAATCAACATTTATTCTTAAAAAAGAAGTTCCTAAAAAGGGTTTTTTGTAAAAGATTTTTGATTTAAAAAGATTTTCTAATGCTCCTAAGGGAAGATTAGAAAAAGGAGAGCCTGCCCAATCTAATTGACCTGCTTCAAACATATTTAATTCTGTTTCTTGGGATACCATAAAAAGAATTATTTTTTTTAATTTTACTTTTTTATTATCCCAATATTTTTCATTTTTCACTAAAATAAGTTTATTTTGATGTTTCCATTTTTTTATTTTAAAAGGTCCATTTCCTACATATATAGATTCGTTTTCTATCCATTCTTTATTTTTTTCATCTATATGTTTTGCTATGGGGAAAAAAATTGGCATTGTTAAAAGTTCTAAAAAGTAGGGAGAAGGTCTTTCTAATTCTATAATTAAAGTATAAGGATCAGGTGTTGCGATTCCTATTTTTTCGAGTTCAACTTTTTTTTCAAATGCCTTTTTAGCATTTTTTATGATAAATAACTTGTATCTCATAGTAGATGAAAAAGATGGAGACAAGGCTTTTTTCAAGCTATATGCAAAATCATAAGAGGTAAGTTTTTGCCCATCAGTCCAATAACTTTTTTTTAAATGAAAAATATATTTTTTTAAATCTTTAGAAATTTTTACATCTTTTGCTAATGCTAATTCTATATTTCCTTCTTTGGAAAATCTTGTTAATCCTTCAAAAAGCATTTTCATAACAGAAATAGAATTTAAATCCCTTACTTTTCGTGGATCTAAACAAGTAATTTCGTTGACTATATTTATTTTTAAAGAATTTATATGTTTTTTTTGGCAAGAGGTAAGGATTATAATCAATATTAAAAAAGTTCTTTTAAACATCTCTAATTTTATCTTAAAATAAAATTTTATTAAATGGAATTAGATGTATTTTGAAAGTATTATACCCACTCCTGTTTTTAATACTTTTTTCATAAAAGAAATTTTTGGGAAAGAAGAAGGAAATAGTTTAGATCTCGATAAAAAAGGACATATGAGATCTTTGGAATATATAGCTTTAAAAGGAACTATTTTTATGGTTACCAAGGTTTTTAAAACTTTTTTTAAACATAAAATTTATCAGGTTATTATAAAAGAATATCCTAGCAATAAAAATCTTTATATCGATAGTCGTTTTGTAAGACCAAGTTTTAAAAAAAATAAAAATGAATTTTTAAAAATAAATAAAACAACATTGATAGATAGATTAGAAGAAAGAGTTGGAAAAAACTATTTTTGGGGAGGAAATATTTCTGAAGGAATTAAAGAGATGCTTTATTTTTATCCTCCAAAAAAAAATATAAAAAAAAAATTAAAAGATAAATGGATTCTTAAAGGATTAGATTGTTCAGGTCTTCTTTATGAAATAACTAATGGTTACACTCCTAGAAACACTAGTTGGATGATGTATGAAAATTTTGGGAAGGTATTAGATTTTGAAAAATTAAAAATAAATGAAATAAAAACTAGATTAAAACCCTTAGATGTGATTTTATATATTAGACATGTAATTGTAATTTTGGATTCTAATTGTGTTATTGAAAGTAGAGAAGGGAAAGGAGTTATTAAGATAGCTCTTAGTGATAGGTTGGAAGAGATTTTAAGAGATAAAAAATTGACAAATACTGTGATAAAAAATGAAAAAGAATTCATCATTAAAAGATGGTTATTTTGAAAAATTGAAAAATTTTTTACTTTTTTGTTTACCAAAAAATAAGAAAAATAAAATAATTGGAAAATCTGATATTTTAATCAGGAGAAAATAATGAAAAACAAATATTTTTTAATACTGCCTGTTGTGTTAGCAAGTATTGCTTTTACACAGGAGGAAAAAATAGAAACAGAAAAACCACAATATGACCAAGGTTATGGAGTGGGACAAGATGTTATGGCTGGTGGATATAATACTTCTGCTCGCATTGATGTTAAAGGTGCATGGGATTATTATATTTCTGGTTCATTCATCTACTGGCAACCAAAAATGTATCTTCCATATGCATGGGAAAGAATTGGTGATGAGGCAGGAACGGAGTATCTTTATTCTGATGTACTTACAGAAAAAACTCATTTGGTAAATTTTGATTATCATCCTGGATTTAAAGTAGGTCTTGGAACAAATACTGATATGGATGATTGGAATCTTTTCTTTGAATATACCAGACTTACAACTAGTGATACTTCTAGTACTTCTGTATCAGAACCTTTAGATGTTTCTATAATGCTATATGCTCCCTTTTACATACCTGAGGGTTCAGATGGTGGAGCATTTATGCCTACTGACTATGGATTGTCTTATGTGAGAGCAAGATCAAAATTTTATATAAATCTTTTAGATATGGAATTAGGACGTCCTTGCTATGTAGGAACAAAACTTACCTTTAAACCATATGTAGGAGCAAGAGCTGGATGGATTAAACAAAAAAATAATACTAAGATTAATGCTTGGAATTATGGAAAGACTGAAGAAGGTTATGTTTATCTTAAGGAAAAAAGTGATACATGGCTTTTAGGCCCAAGAGTTGGATTAGACACCAACTGGCATTTAGGAGAAGGTTTTAGATTATTTGGAAATGTAGCTGCAAGTTTATTTTATCAACATTATAAAATTGATATAAAACAGGTTCTGCCTGTGCAAACTAATACAACTGTAGCTGTTACTGTAGAAAGATTAACTAAAGAAAAAGTTAAAGATTATCTTTTTAATCCTTGCTTTGAAGCATTTTTAGGATTTGGCTGGGGAAAATATTTCTCTAACCATGAATGGCATGTAGATCTTTCTGCTGGATATGAAATACAATATTTCTTAAATCAGTATTATATAGGTCAAATAAAGAGATTTTCTCAGCATAATGGAGATAATGCAATGCCTGATCTTACATTACATGGATTGACAGTTTCTTTAAGATTTGATTTCTAAAAAAAAGAAATTTTATTTTTTAAGGACCCAACTATGTTTGGGTCTTTTTTATTTTATAAAAAATTATTTAGTTTTAATAGCTCTTAAAGTGTTTAAAAAGCATCTATATTAAAGAGTGTCACAATAAATATTATTAACTATTGATTTAAGTCTTAATTTTTAAGTAAAAAATTTTTTCAATTACTATTGAATTTTAAATTTTTTACAAAATTGCTTTATTTAAATTTATCATTTTATTTATAAGGAAAACAAAAATATAGATCAGTAATAAGCTGATTTTTTAAGTTTTTTTAATGGAGGAAGAAAAAATGAAGAAAAAATTTTTTCAAATTATACCCTTGTTGGTTATATTTTTTGCTTTTGCAAATGATAAAACCGGTAATGATATGGGTAAAAATAAAGATTCTGAGGTTCTTTATGATCAGGGGTATGATGTACAGGAAGATCAAATGATGAAAGTATACAATTCTCCAGCTCGTATAGATGTTAAAGGAGCATGGGATTATTATATCACAGCATCATTTATCTATTGGCAACCAAAGATGTATCTTCCATATGGATATGAATTGATAGGAGATGGCGAGGGAACATCCTATTATTATTCTTATGAGTTGGAAGAGAAGACACATTTAACAAATTTTGATTATCATCCAGGATTTAAGGTAGGTTTTGGAACAAATACGGATATGGATGATTGGAATCTTTTTTTTGAATATACTAGACTTACAACTAGAGATACATCTAGCAAAAGGATTTCTGAACCTTTGAATGTTTTTAGATTATTGTTTCCCGATGATTATTATAAGATACCTTATGGAGATAAAGATGAGTTTAATCCGGTTGCTCAGCGGTCATCATATATTAGAAATAGATCAAAATTTTATATAAATCTTTTAGATATGGAACTAGGTCGTCCTTATTATGTAGGAACAAAACTTACATTTAAACCACATGTGGGAGTAAGAGCAGGATGGATTGAACAAAAAAATAATACTAAAATTAAGAGTTGGAATGCTTCGTTAACAGAAGAAGCATATGTATATTATAAAGAAAAAAGTGATAGCTGGCTTTTGGGGCCACGAGCAGGAATAGATACTAATTGGTGTTTAGGTAGAAAATTTAGAATGATTGCAAATATAGCTGCGAGCTTGTTTTATCAGCATTATAAAATTGATGTAAAAGAGGTCTTACCTGTTCAAAGTAATGAAACAGTAGATGTTACAGAAAGAAGATTAGATAAAAATAAAGTTAAAGATTATCTTTTTAACCCCTGCTTTGAAGCTTTTATTGGATTTGGCTGGGGACAATATTTTTCTAATAGTGAGTGGTATGTAGATTTTTCTTTGGGATATGAGATACAACATTTTTTAAATCAATATTACATAGGAGAGATAAAAAATAATTCTTTTTCAAATGAAGACAAAACAATGCCAGATCTAACTTTGCATGGATTAACATTTAATTTAAGATTTGATTTTTAATTAAAAATTCTGTTTTGAGACCCAAAAATATTATTTTTTTTGGGTCTTATTATTTTTGCAAAAATAAAAAAAACTTGATTAAATTACATTTTTTCTTTTATAAAAAAAGTAAGAGTATAAATTAGCAATTGGCTAGTTTTATAAAGTTTTTTTAATGGAGGAAGAAAAAATGAAGAAAAAATTTTTTCAAATCATACCCTTGATATTAGTAGTTTTTGCTTTTGCAAAAGGTAATAATGAAAAACCATTACCTAAATATGATAAAGGTGATGCTAAAAAAAATGAAAAACCACAATATGATCAAGGATATGCAGTAAGTGAAGAGCAGATGATGAAGGGATATAATTCTCCAGCTCGTATAGATGTTAAAGGAGCTTGGGATTATTTTATCACAGCATCATTTATCTATTGGCAACCAAAAATGTATCTTCCATATGCATGGGAAAATATTGGTGATGAGGCAGGAATATTATATTACTATTCTACTGAAGTTACAGAAAAAACTCATTTGGTAAATTTTGATTATCATCCAGGCTTTAAAGTAGGTCTTGGAACAAATACTGATATGGATAATTGGAATCTTTTCTTTGAATATACTAGATTAACAACTAGTGATACTTCTAGTACTTCAGTATCAGAACCTTTAGATGCTTCTGTAGAGTTGTCTGCTCCCTTTTTGATACCTGAGGGTCCAGATGATGGAGCGTTTGCACCTAGCTACAATAGATTGTCTTATGTTAGAGAAAGATCAAAGTTTTATATAAATCTTTTAGATATGGAACTTGGTCGTCCTTATTATGTAGGAACAAAACTTACATTTAAGCCACATGTTGGAGCAAGAACAGGGTGGATTAAACAAAAAAATAATACTAAAATCAATTCTTGGAATCTTGGATTGACTGAAGAAGGCTATGTCTATCTTAAAGAAGAGAGCGATACATGGCTTTTAGGTCCAAGAGCTGGTTTAGATACTAACTGGTTTTTAGGAGAAGGGTTTAGACTTTTCGGAAATGTAGCTGCAAGTTTATTTTATCAACATTATAAAACTAAGATAAAACAGGTTCTTCCTGTTCAAACTAATACAACTGTAGCTGTTACTGTAGAAAGATTAACTAAAGAAAAAGTTAAAGATTATCTTTTTAATCCTTGCTTTGAAGCATGTTTAGGATTTGGATGGGGAAAATATTTCTCTAATCATGAATGGCATGTAGATCTTTCTGCTGGATATGAAATACAATACTTTTTAAATCAGTATTATATTGGTCAAATAAAGAGATCTTCTCAGTATCATGGAGATAATGCAATGCCTGATCTTACATTACATGGATTAACATTTACTTTAAGATTTGATTTCTAACAAAAATTCTTTTTTTAAAGACCCAAAATATATTTTTGGGTCTTTTTTATTTTTCCTTATAAAATTTGTCTTGATATAGCACTATTTCTATGGCACTCTATTTTTGTTAAAAAGAGAGCTAATAATGGAAGAAATTTTAAAAAATTATGTTTCTAATGCAAATAGCAACATCTTTGTTCTAAGAAATTTACCAGAAGTTGTTAAAGGAGCTTTATTTTCTAGATATTCGAGGTCTTCATTAGGATTAAGAGAGCTTCTTTTAAAAGAATTTATTAACGATAAAGATTTAGAATTAAAAAAAGAATATGCAAATGTAAAAAGAGCTAAAGATTTTTATGATAGAATATTGGATGGTTATGGAGATGATTCTATAGCAGAATTAGGAGGAGCTCATCTTGCTATGGAAAATATTTCTATGATCGCAGCTAAAGTTATTGAAGATTGTCGTATTGGAGGATCTCCTTTAGAAAAATCTACGAGATATATTTATTTTGATAAGAAAATAGATGGAGAATATCTCTTTTATAAAGAACTTGTTTTAATGACATCTGCCTATAGAAATATTTATTTAGATACTTGTAATCTTTTGTTTGATACTTATAGCAGATTGATTTCTCCTCTAACAGAGTTGATAAGGAAAAAATTTCCTAAAGAATATGATGTGTCTAAAGAGGCATATGCTTCAGCTTTAAAAGCAAAAGTATTAGATTGTCTAAGAGGGATTTTACCTGCTAGTACTTATACTAATATGGGAATTTTTGGAAATGGAAGGTTTTTTGATTATCTGATTCGTAAATTAAATTCTTCTAATTTAACAGAAATTCAAGATATAGGTAAAAAGGCATTTTTAGAACTTTCTAAAGAGATCCCCTCTTTTATCAGGAGAGCGGATCCTTCCAGTAAATATTTTAAGTCTTACTATTTATATGTAGAACAGATGAGACAAAGTTTAAAAATGTTATATAAAGCAGATATAAGATTGGATGATTTTTTATCGAAACCAAAAGTTAGCCTTATCGATTATGATGTAAATAGTGTATACAAAATAGCAGCAGCTTTACTTTTTGAAAATTCTGATAAAAGTTTTAAAGAACTAGAAGAGTATTGCAAAACTCTTCCAAAAAAAGAATTAGAGAAAATATTAGAGGTTGCTTCAATTTTTAGAAAAAATAGAAGAGATAAATCTCCTAGAGCTTTGGAGCTCTCATATTTTATTTTTGAAATAATAGCAGATTTTGGTGTTTATAGAGACCTACAAAGACATAGAATTCTTACTCAAGAAAGGCAGTTTTTAACATGTAATTATGGATATTTTATTCCTGAAGAGATAAAAAATACTAAAATGGAAAAAGATTATAGATATGCTATGGAAAAAGCAAAAGAAGCTTATGATCTTATGTCAGAAGAATTTCCAGAAGAAGCTCAATATGTTGTTCCTTTTGCTTATAATATGAGATGGTTCTTTTCTTTAAATTTAAGAGAACTTCAATGGTTTTGCGAGCTTAGATCATCTCCTGCAGGGCATCCTACTTATCGTTTTATAGCACAAGATATGGCTAAAATAGTTTCTTCAAAGATCCCGGAATTTAAAAGATTTTTTAATTTTGTAGATTATGACGGATATAAATTGGGAAGAATGAAACAAGAAGTTAAAAGAGTTAAAAAAAAAATAGATGTTTGAGTTAAAAACAAAATTTATTCCTTGTGGGGATCAAGGAGATGCAATAAATACACTTACAAGAAATATAAAAAAAGGAGAAAGAGCACAAGTTTTATTAGGTATTACAGGATCTGGTAAAACATTTACTATGGCTCATGTTATAAACAGGATAAAAAAACCTGTTTTAATTCTAGCTCATAACAAAACATTAGCAGCTCAGCTTTATCAAGAATTTAAATTTTTTTTTCCTAACAATGCGGTAGAATATTTTGTTTCATATTATGATTATTATCAACCTGAAGCATATATTCCAAGGACAGATACATATATTGAAAAAGATCTTTCTATTAATGATAAAATAGATAAGATGAGGCTTAGTGCTACCAGATCTTTAACGGCAAGAAAAGATGTTATTATTGTCTCTTCTGTTTCATGTATTTATGGATTAGGACTTCCAGAATATTATAAAAAAATGGTTTTTAATCTTAAAAAAAATCAAAAAATAAAAAGAGAGGACCTATTACTTAATCTTGTTGATCTGCATTATAATCGGAGCTTAGTTTTATCGAGAAGAACTTTTAGAGTTAGAGGGGATGTTGTTGAGATAGTTTTGGCAGATGAGGATGATAGAGCATATAGAGTAGAATTTTTTGATAATAAAATTGAAAAAATCTCAAAAATTGATTTTTTGACAGGAGAAAAAATAGATAATCTATATGAAATAGATATTTATCCAGCTTCTCATTACGTAATTCCTAAAGATATAAAGAATTATTCTATTAATTCTATCAAAAAAGAGTTGAAGGAGAGAATAAAATATTTTGAAAGAGAGAATAAGTTAGTAGAAAGAGACAGAATAGAAGAAAGAACTTTTCATGATATAGAGATGATAAAAGAGATAGGATTTTGCAAGGGTATTGAAAATTATTCTAGACATTTTAGTGATAGAGATATTGGGGAGCCTTCCCCTTGCCTTTTAGATTATTTTCCTAAAGATTTTTTATTGTTTATTGATGAATCTCATCAAACTATTCCACAATTAAATGCTATGTATAATGGAGATAGATCTAGAAAAAAAGCTTTAGTAGAGTTTGGTTTTAGACTCCCCTCTGCTTATGATAATAGACCTTTAAAATTTGAAGAGTTTTATAATAAGATAAATAAAGTTATTTATGTTTCTGCCACTCCTAGTAAGTGGGAAATAGAAGATTCAAAAAATGAGATTATAGAGCAAGTTATTCGCCCAACTTTTTTATTAGACCCATCGATAGAAGTTCGTTCTTGTGAAGGGCAAGTAGATGATATATTAGAAGAGATAAGAATAGAAACTAAAAAGGGAGGGAGGGTTTTAGTTACTGTTTTAACTAAAAAATTAGCTGAAGAACTTTCTGAATATTTGAATGAAATAGATGTAAAGACAAAATATCTACATTCCGATATAAATACTTTGGAAAGGATAAGAATAATAAAATCATTAAGAAAAAAAGAGTTTGATGTTTTAGTAGGAATAAACCTTTTAAGAGAGGGATTAGATATTCCTGAGGTTTCTTTAGTTGCAGTTTTAGATGCAGATAAAGAAGGGTTTTTGAGAAGTGAAACTTCTTTAATACAAATATGTGGTAGAGCTTCTCGAAATAAAAATGGTAGGGTTATTATGTATGCTGATAAGAAGACAAAATCTATAGAAAAAGCAGTTGAAATAACCCAAAAAAGAAGGAAAAAACAGATGGATTATAATAAAGAGCACAATATTATTCCTAAAACTGTTATAAAAACAAACTTTGAAAATTTAGAGGATACCTTTGGATTTATAAAAGAAAAAGAAGATGTAAAACTGCTTTACAATATTGATGATATAGAAAGTAAAATAAAAGAATATGAAAGAAAGATGAAAAAGGCAGCTAAAGAGCTTAAGTTTAAAAAAGCAGCTTATTATAGAGATATTTTAAAATATTATCAAAATAGAGAGCTGATCAGTTGAATATAAAGAAACTTTTTTCAAATGAAATATTAAAGTATAATAAGATTTATGGATAAAAAATTTTTGAAAGATGTAAAAATTGTTGCGATTATTTTAATTGGAGGGCAAGGAAATCGTTTTAAAAGTTTTATTCCAAAACAATTTCATATGCTAGCAGGAAAAGAGGTTTATCTACACACTTTAGAGCCTTTTAAAAAATTAAAGATATTTGATGAGATTATAATAGTTTCTGATAAAATTTATTTTGAAAGAATAAAAAAATCTATTTCTTTTAAAATAAAGCTTATTGAAGCAGGTAAAACAAGACAGCTATCAGTATATAATGCTCTTTTACAATGTAAAAAAGATACCAATATAGTGATGATACATGATGGAGTTCGTCCTTTTATTTCAGAGGATATAATTTTAAAAAATATAGAAAAAGCTATAAGATATAAAGCTGTAGATACTTGTATAAATAGTTATGACACCATTGTTCAAGTAAACAATCTAAATAAAATAGATCATATTCCTAAAAGAAATACTATTTTTAGAGGACAAACTCCCCAAACTTTTGATTACGAGATAATAAAAAAAGCTCATAAAAAAGCTCTTAAAAGCAAGATAATAGATTCATCGGATGATTGTTCTTTAGTATTAAATGCAGGATATGATGTTTATCTAGTGAAGGGAGATGAATACAATATAAAAATAACAACATCTTTAGATCTATTTATTGCTGAACAGATTTTTCGTATTAAGACTTATAAGACATCTCCACAGAAAAAAATATTAAAAAATAAAAAATTTGTTTTAGTAGGAGCATCTGGAGGAATAGGATTTCAGATATTGCAACTTTTAAAAAAAGAAAAAGCAGAGGTTATACCTCTTTCTAGAAATTCTGAAATTAAATTAGATTTAAGAGATCAAAAAAGTATAAAAAATATTTTTGCAAATATTTTTAAAAAATATAATAAAATCGATGGACTTATTAATTGTGCAGGTATTTTAAAAAGAGATTTATTGAAGAATATGAGATACGAAGATATTAAAAATTTAATTGAGGTAAATTTATTAGGATTAATTCTTTGTTGTAAAGAAGCAAAAATAAAAAAGGGGGGGCATATAATAAATGTTGCTTCCTCTGCGTATTCTAGGGGGAGAAAATTACTTTCGGTTTATTCAGCTACTAAAGCAGCTGTTGTTAATTTTACTCAAGCGCTTTCGGAAGAATTTTTAGCTTTAAATGTTAATGCTGTGATTCCAAGCAGAACAAATACTAAAATGAGAAGAGAAAATTTTCCTGAGGAGGAAAAACGTCTGCTTCTTTCTCCTGAAAAAGTAGCTTTTAAAATAGTAGAACTTTTAAAAAATAATATTACGGGAAATATTGTAGAAGTAAAAAAATGATAGTAGGAATCGATATTTAACTTCTCGATACTTTTTTATCTATGATTTTTTTTGTTGATGAGAGTGAGCTACTAATCCAGCTAATAAATTAATAAAAAAATTAGCAATACTTCTATACGTCAAGGCTTTCTTAAATTCCAGAGATAATGCTCTACTTTTTTCCAGAATTTTAATAATAAAAAAAACCTTCTTTAAAACTAAAAAAAATAAAAATTAATAGCTTGCTAAAACATGAAAATCAAGTTAAATTAAAATTTGGGTTTAGTTTATTGACAGTATTTTTTACAAAAAGAAGATGAATATGTCAATTATAAGTAATGATAAAAATTCTTCAATCGAAGGTCCAATTTGGAAAGATGTAGTAAAAGATGTAGCAGAAATTGTAGGTTATGTTTTTTTGGGCGTTGTTGCTGCTGTTGCTGTAGCAGCGATTTATAGACCTGATGGAAGAGGACCATCTACCCCAACTTCTACCCCAACTGGTCTTTCAGGATTGACAAATAAGCAGAATGGAAAGAAGGGAGGAAAAATTAATACCCTGCGAGATCTATGTAGATGGTAACTCTGCAAAATTGAATCAGAGATTTGAACCTAAATAAAAAAGCACATTTTATTTCTTATTATTTTATAGTTAAAAAAGGGTATGCTTTTGGTTTTATTTTAACAGCGTTATTAAATTGACTGTTAAAATAGAATAATTAACAAAAGCCTTTGCATAACTCTACTTAGACTATTGTTATTTATATGGCTTTTAAATATTTTTTTGTTATTCAGAATTATCTTAAAATTTAACTATAAGACTAAAAATAAAAAATGAGGCTTGAAGGGCTCGAACCTTCGACCCATTCCTTAAAAGGGAATTGCTCTACCAACTGAGCTAAAGCCTCATTTGTGACCCCAAGGGGATTCGAACCCCTGTTATTGGAATGAAAATCCAGTGTCCTAGACCTGACTAGACGATGGGGCCAAATTTTCATCTTACTTGTGAGATAGATTTATTACAATCTTAAATCGCTAAAAGTTCTTTTTCTTTGTTAACAATAATCTTATCTATTTCATTACAAAATCTATTTGTAAAGTCTTGAATAGATTTTTCTTCTTTTCTAAGCATATCTTCAGAGAGTTCTCCCTTTACTTTTTGTTTTTTTAATATTTCATTATATTTTCTTCTCACTTCTCGTACAGCAATTTTTGCATCTTCTCCATACTTTTTACATTTTTTAGCCATTTCTTTTCTAATTGTTTCATCCATAGGAGGAATATTTATTCTAATTGAGTTTGTTTCTATTTTTGGTTGAAGATTTAAATTAGCTTGTTCAATAGCTTTTGCAATAATTTTAATATTATTTATATCAAAAGGGGTTATTAAAAGTTGTCGAGATTCTGGAATTGTTATATTTGCTAGATCTTTTAACCTCATTTTTGTTCCATAAACTTCAACAAATATTCCTTCTACCATAGCAGGATTTGCTCTGTTAGTACGAATTGTTGAAATCTCTTTTTTAAAATGATCTACAGCTATTTGCATATCATTTTTTATCTCATTAGCTATCATATTATTCTCCAATTTTCCAACACCAAAAACGTTTTATTAAAATAGCTTTATTTATATCTTTTGAAATTTTTTCTATAACTTCTTTTATTGTTACAGATGGATCTTTAATAAATTTTTGTCGAAGCAGACAAACTTCATCATAAAATGCTTTAATTTTTCCTTCTACAATTTTGTCTTTAATATGAGGAGGTTTATCTTTAACTTGAGAAAAAGCTATCTCTTTTTCTTTTTCTAAAACATCTTTTTCGATCTCTTCTGGTTGTAAATAACGAGGACTTTCTGCTGCTACATGCATGGCTATATCTTTAGCAAGAACTGTTTGATCTTCTGCTCCCTCTATTTCTACTATTGATACTATCTTTCCTCCCATGTGAATATATATTCCATAAGAAGCATTTTTTATTTTTTCTATTAACTTCATCCTTTTAATTTGAATGTTTTCGCCAAATTGTTGTATCAAAATATTTTTATATTCATCCACCGTCATTGATTCATCTACTATAAATTTTTGTGATAGAAGTTCTTCTAAAGAAGAGGGTAATTTTTTTGTTATTTGTTCTGCTATATCTATTAAAAAAGCTTTAAATTTTTCATTTTGTGCAACAAAATCTGTTTCTGTATTTATCTCAACAATGCTTATAAAATTATCTTTTTCAGAACAACCTATTAGACCTTCATTTGCTGTTTTATAAGCTTTCGATATTCCTGCTGTTATTCCTTCTTTCCTTAAAATTTCAATAGCTTTTTCTATGCTTCCCTCTGCTCTTACTAAAGCATTTTTACACTTGCTTATACTTACTCCTGTTTTTGCTCTTAATTCTTTTATCATCTCATTTGTTATGCTATCCTTCATTCTTTTTCCTCCTCTTTAGTTTTTAAAATGGCTATCTTCTTTTTTCCTTCTATTATGGTATTCTTAAAAAATTCTAATATAAGCTTTATACATTTTAAAGAATCATCATTGCAAGCTACAACATAATCTATAGGATCTGGATCGCAATCAGTATCAACCAATGCTATTATAGGAATTTCTAATTTTCTAGCTTCTGCTATTGCAATACTTTCTTCTTCTGGATCTACAACTATCATAAGAGATGGAGATTTTCTCATGTTTCTTATTCCTGAAAGATTTTTTTCTAAATGTTCCTGTTCTTTAATAAGTTTTACTTTTTCTTTTTTTGTAAGACCTTCGCTTCCTGTTGATATTTTCTTTTCAATTCTATCCAATGTTTTTATTGATTTTCTAATCGTTGATAGATTTGTTAATGTTCCTCCTAACCATCTCTCTGAGACATAAAACTCTTCACATTGTTCTGCGCATTCTTTTAAAATAGATTTTGCTTGTTTTTTAGTTCCTACAAATAAGATAGGTTTTTTTTTAGAAATAATTTCTTCAATAACTTTTTTAGCATTTCTAAGTTGTTGCATTGTTTTAGCTAGGTTAATTATGTGTACTCCATTTCGTTCTTCAAAAATAAAAATTTTCATCTTAGGATTCCATCGATATTTTTGATGTCCAAAATGAGCACCTGCTTCTAAAAGCTCTTCTAAGGTTATTGGTATCTCTTCTTTACTTTTAATTGTCACACTCCTTCCTTTTGTTAAAAGCGCCTGATCAGAATCGAACTGACACTCGTAGCTTGGAAGGCTACTGTTCTGCCATTAAACTACAGGCGCATAAATTTTTATTAAAAATATCATTTTTTAATAGTTTTTTCAAAGAAAAAAGGAATTTATAAGTGAACTACTCTCCCTTAAAGAGGGAAAGCTTTCAGTTAAGCGCTAAAGCGCTTTTTCCTTCTTTTTTGACGCTTCTTTGCTATGTGCAAGGGTTGAATTCTCTCTCCTTGTCTTATTTATAGCTCCACGTCCTATACTCATAAAATGAGCAACTCCATTCCAGAGTATAAAAAATTGATTACTAAATACGTACTACTAATTTCTTAGCGCTGTTGAGCATTGAATGCAACCATAATCACATGCACTCTGTACGCCTTAGTCTTTTACCATGGAAGGGTTCTCCATGAACCTTATAGACTATCAAGATAACATACGAATACACAAAACATCGTTCTACTAGAAACTTTAAAATAAAATGCTCAGAAAGGCAAGATTTATTTAATATTTTTTTATAGTGCTAGAAAGTTTTATTCTTAATTATAATTAGCCTCGCTAACTCGTACCTAAAGAAGCTAGATTGCGCGAGTGCATTTGTTCAAAAAATTTTTTATTAAGATTAAAAAAATTTTTATGTCTTAATTTAAGGAACGCTAAAATATTTATTTAATTTTTTATGATTTTTTTCTACTAATGGTAATGTTAACATTAAAAGAAGCCTAGCTTTAGGCCCTCTTAAATTTCCTCTTACTATTGCTCCTATTTTTTCTAATTCTTTTCCTCCTCCTTTATCTCCATAAATAGGAAAAACATTTCCATAAAGAACCCTTGTTGTAATAACTACGGCTATCTGTTTAGAGATAGCATATTTTATATTTTCATATACATCAGCATTAACATTTCCACTTCCAAAGCTTTCTATTACTATTCCATCTACTTTTGAATCTACTGCTGCTTTTAACAAACTTCCGTCAGCTCCTGAATAATCGGCATAAAGAATGACTTTAGGCAATTTTTCAGGGATATTAAATTTTTGTTTATATAAACGATCATTAAAACGATAAACTATTCCATCATTTATGTATCCTAAATATCCTTTTTCTCCTGATTCGAAAGTTTGCATATTAGTAGTATTAGTTTTTTCTACATACCTTGCAGAGTTTATATATTGGTTTAAATTAACAGTCACTCCCCAGTTTTTTGATTTATTAGATATTACTTGAAAAACCGCATTTAAAATATTTGCAGGTCCATCAAAATAAGGATCAGATGAATTTTTCATAGCTCCTGTAAAGACGACTGGTTTATCTGTTTTTAAAGTGAGCTCTAAAAAAAAAGCAGCTTCTGCCATAGTATCTGTACCATGAGTTATCACTGCACCAACAATTTTAGGGTCTTTTAAAGTTTCATCGACTTTTTTTGAAAGGTTAGCCCAAATTTCTGGGGACATTTGAGAGCTATCTAAATTACAAAAATCTATTAATTTTATATTAGCTATTTTATTAAGTTCTGGAACATTAGCTATTAATTCTTCTCCAGATAATGCTGGAATGCTGTCATTAGTTTTAGGATCTGTTTTTTCCGAAATAGTTCCTCCTGTTGTGAATATAGCAACAGTTGGAAGTGCTGAAGCTTTAATAACAGAAAAAATTATAAAAAAAAGTATTTTTTTCATTTTATGCTAAAAAAATTCTTTTGCTTTAAATAAAATCTATTATTTTAAATAAAAGAAAAGGATATTTTTTTAAACCTAAAAAATGAAAATTATAAAAAAAATCAATTTTTTACAAAAATTAGTTGTCTATTGCATGTTGGTTATCCTTTTTAAAACATGGTATCTTACTATTTTTAAAAAAGAAGAGAAATTAGAAGAAGCTAAGAGACCACAAAGAAAAACTATTTTAACATCTTTTAATAGAGGTAATATTTATGATAGATATAATATTTTGTTAGCAACTAACAGGATTAAATATAATGCATCTATCTATTATTCCCAGATAAAGCAGATCCCGCAATTTAAATGGGAGATAAAAAAGGGTAAAAAAGAAAAAAAATTTTTAAGAAAAGAATATATCTCTTCCTTATCAAAATTTTTATCTGAAGAGCTGGATTTGGATGAGCAAAGATTAAAAGATTTGATATATTCAAAAGCTTCTTTAATACCCCATATACCTTTTGTGATAAAAGAGAATATTTCAGAAGAAAAATATTATAAATTAAGAATGTTAGAGAAGGATTGGGTAGGTCTTCATGCAGAAATATCTCATGAAAGATATTATCCTCAAAAAAGAACAGCTTCTCATTTTATAGGATATCTAGGAGCTATAGATCAAAAAGAGTATCTTTCTATTTCAGAAAAGATAAAGAGATTAAAAAAGATTTTGGATAACTCGGAAGGCGGTGTTTTACCTTATGAATATAAAAATTTTGAAGAGGTTTTAGAAGAGTTAAAAAATATTAAAGAAAAAGCTTATTCGATAAATGATTTTATTGGAAAAAGTGGTATAGAAAAAAGGTTTGAAGAGGACCTTAGAGGGTTTTATGGGAAAAAAACATTTGAGATAGATGTGAATGGAAATTTTTTAAAAGAGTTAAAAGAGGAAAAACCTAGAAATGGGAAGGCTATTAATACAACTATATCCTCAGAACTTCAAATTTTTGCAGAGCAGCTCCTTGCTTATGAAGAGGGCCTTAGAGAGAAAAATTTTCCTTTTATAAAAGGAGGAGCTATTGTTGTGATGGATCCAAATAATGGAGATATTTTAACATTAGCTTCATATCCTAGATATGATCCTAATGATTTTATCTCTTCATCTCGTAATAAAAATATATTTAGATGGTTAGAACATCCTTATTACATTGCAAATATATGGGATGGGGTGGAATCTTTTAAAAAGGAAATTTTTTTAAAAAATAAAAAATGTTTTTTTGAAAAAAAAACACCTTTTACATTTAACTTTTTTTTAAATTGTATATTGCCTGAAGATAGTGATCTATTTTCCTCTTTGGAAAAGATAAAAAATATAAAAAATGCTATCTCTCTTCAAGAAAATATAGAAGCCTTACTATATTTTTTAAAATTGCAAGATACAAAGGAACTTTTTGATGTTTTATCTTCAAAAAGATATATATTTTCTCCAAAAATAATAGAATTAAAAAATTCTATCTCTCCTTTTTTAGATGTTATAAAAGATAATAGAGATAAAGCATTATTGGTAGATTTGATTAGGCTTTTAGTTTGCAGTTCTTTTTTTTCAGATAGATTAATAGATAAAATTAAAGATAAAACATTAGATTTTTATTGGGATATATCTAAAAATTTTTTAGCTTTAGAAAGAAAAGTGAAAAATAGAATGAAACTTTTTTTTAATAAAAAAGAGTTTGTTAAATGGAGAGAGAAAAATCAAAATTTATTTTTAAAAAAAAAGAGAGAAGAGGAGAAACAAAAAAAGAGATATCATAGACCTTATCTAGATCTTTTAGATCAAAAAGAAGCTATTTTATTTAATGATTTTTGGGAAAAAGATAAAGCAAGAATTTTATCATCTTTAATAAAAAACAAAAAAAATTTTTTTTATGAGATAAAATGGGAGTCTAAAGAGTTAAAATTTTTAAAAGAAAAATTAAAAGATTTAGATATAGAATTAGTATCTGATTTAATTAATACTATAAAACCTTTTTCAGAATTAAAAAATTCTTTTTTTTCAGATAAGCAAAAAAAAATTAAAGAATTAGCTAAATCTTTTTATCCTAAAAATGGATTTAGTTTTGTCAGAAACCATGTTTTTAGACAATCAGCACCTTTAGGATCTATTTTTAAGATAATTACTTCTTATGCTTCTTTAAAAAACCATTATTTTTTAGTAAAAAAGAATAAGCGTTATCCTAAAAGGTTAAATCCTATGACTATGATCGATATATATCAATGGGACCCTAAAGCTATAAAAGGAGGTAGTTTAGTTGTAGGATATAGCTTATCGGGAAAACCTTATCCTAAGCATTATAAATCAGGTCGTTTGATATCTAGCATAAATAAAAATATAGGGAAAATAGATATAATAGGAGCTCTTTCTCAATCGAGTAATCCCTATTTTTCTATTTTAGCTGGAGATTTTTTAAAAGATCCAGAAGAGTTAAATATAGCAGCAAAAATGTTTGGAATAGGAAAAAAAACAGAAATAGATCTTTATGGAGAGGTAGCAGGCAATCTTCCAAAAGATTTATATAATAAAACTTCTTTGTATTCTTTTGCTATAGGGCAACACTCTCTTGTTACAACGCCTCTTCAAATAGCTATTATGTTTTCTTGCTTAGCAAATAAGGGAAAAATTTTAAAACCAAAAATTACTAAAGGAAAAAAAGAGGTGTTATATGAAATTTTTCTTCCCGATTCTATAAGAGAAACCATATTAGAAGGGTTAGATCAAGTTGTATGGGGAGAAAAAGGGACAGCAAGAGCTTCAGTTATTAAAAAATTTAATTATGATTATTCACTTAAAAAAAAATATAAGCTGTTGAAACACCAATTTGTTGGAAAGACATCTACTGCTGAGATTATGCATAAAAATGGTATAACATCAGCAAAAGCTAAAAAGCATAACCATTCTTGGTTTGCAGGGGTTTCTTTTGATCCAAATTCTAAAAAATGGAATAAACCTGAGCTTGTTGTTGTGGTATATTTAAGATTTTCTTCTTCTGGGAAAGAGGCAGCTCCTATTGTTTCTGAGATAATTCATAAGTATAGAAATATAAAGAAAAAATATAAAAATTTTTTTGATTAAAAAAAAATTGTTTTAAAATTATATATCATATAATTAGCCAAAAAAGGATTAAAATGATAGAAATTAGTAAACTTACAGAGTTTCCTAAAGTTAGTTTTATGGATTTTTGGTGTTCATGCTATAAAAGAAAAGGCACTTATCTTGATCCAATATCAATAGACAGCCTTAAACAAGATAAACAAAATTGTGAAAAATCAGATAAAGATGCAAGTTTTAATGATAGAAAATTTTTTTTAGTAAATGAAAAGGAAAAAGGATTTATTGTTACTTCAAAGAATGCAAGTTTATTGATCGGACCAATGAGCAGTAGAATAAGAAAAATAGCAGAGCAAAATAAGATATTGGTGGAATGTAAAAAATCAACTCCTACAGGATGTAAAAACTCGTTGAATGAAAGTGAAAAAGACATCATGAACCAGACTGAGGTTTGGGATAGGTCTTTTCTAGGGGAAATGGGAAGGTGTCTTGAACCTGAGCAACAAGAAAAATTGGCTAAAGATATAGCAACGATAATAAAAAAATCAGGATTAATAACTAAAAATATTGAATTTGAAAGAAATTATGATGAAAGAGATAAAAAATGGAAAGTTAAAAAAATTATTTTTTTTAATCCAGAGCCAAAGGGATTAATGTTTCCTGAAAGCGAAAAAGACTTTCGTTATAGCGTTGAAAAATGTGGGCTTATTGGATTAGAATTATTAATTGGAGAGACGAAAGAAAAAGCTGCCCAGAAATCCAGTGTTCCTACCTTTCAATCATTTTTGGACCAAATAGAAAAAGAATATAGCAAATACAAGAAAGAACAACAGCAGTCAATTTCTACTCGTTTAAAAGTAGCCATAGTAGCTATCTTTACTCTTAAATTTATAAGAGATATTATACAAGCTTTTAAGAAAACTAAACAAGCAAGGAAACTTTTAAAAGAATTGGAATCAATTAGCAACGATAAAAAATTTCTTGGGGAAGAGGAGTTTAAAGAGATTGAAAATGAGAAAAAGAATTATGAGAGGTTGCAGTCAATTGAGTCAGAAGATGATAAAAATAAGTATTTTAAAAATGTAGAAAAAATTAACATTCATAATGAAAAATTTAAAAAATACAAAAATCTTCTTGAAAAATATATAATTCTTACAAAACCAGTTTTTTCATAAAAAGTTTATTAAATATTTTTTCTTTTAATAAATAATCTGTTCTTGAAAGATGAAAAAGATTTTAATAGCAGAAGCTGTAGGAGTTATAGGATTTCATTAAAGCTTAGCTTTGAAATCTAAAAACCACTTTGTTATAGGTATCAATAATTCTTACGATAAAAAGATTAATTTTAATAGAAGAGGTTTTTTAAGATAATGGAAATTAAGTATTTAGCAAAACCTCCTCTATTTGTGGTAATTTTTGTTTTTTTCAACATCTATTAGGCATAATTTTAATGTGTTATTTTTGATAAAGCACCAGAACATAAGCCTTTAAAAATTAACTAGTAAGAGTTCAAAGAAAAATGAAAAATTTTTTTAATAATATTGATTCAAAATAGTATTTAATGGTATAATAATTATGTTATGAGTTGGTATAATAATATGAGTGATTCTGTAAAGAGTGCAACGGAGAGTGCACTATTAGATTATAATCTTTGGGTAAAGATGGAGCCATCTTCGGGAAATTATACAGAATTAGAAGCGTTGCCTAAAAAGTATAACTTTTGTGATTTTTTTAAATCATTATATTTCTCTTTATTAAGTAAAAATACTGAAAAAGCAAATAATGTTGACGAGAATGTATATAAAAAAATAAAAAAACGACTACGTGTACTATATAGACTTTCTCCTCTATATCTTATTCCATTGATTATAGGTACTTTGGGTCATATGATTAGTGCAAATAGAACTTTTAAAAAATTAAAAGTAGAGCAAAAAAAATATCTTCCAAGAGACAAGTTTATAAGTATTTCTAATTTTTTTAAAACACGGGATGAAGACATATCATATAACACATATGAACATAATAATAGGAACGCGGAAGAATATTTTAGGGAGAGAACGAAATTACTCGAACATGAAAAAGTAAAAAAAGAGTATAATAAGCTTTTAGGTAAATATAAAGAAATTATTAAAAACTTAAGTCTCTAAAAATTAACCAGCAAGAGCTCGAAAAAAATGAAAAATTTTTTTAATAATCTGGATTCAAAATAACATTTAATGGTATAATATTTGTATTATGTCTGTGAAAGCATATAAAGAAAATCAAGAATCATTTTTAAATTCTAGCTTTACACCATTAGAACAATTGCCTAAAAGGTATAGCTTTTGAGATTTTTTTAGTTCATCCTATTATTCTTTATCAACTGAAAAGACTAAAAAAATAAATAATGTTGACGAGAATGTAGATAAAAAAATAAAAAAACGATTGCGTATAGATAAAATAATATATAGTGTTATTTTAGGTCTTATTCCATTTATAAATGTTTTTTGTCTAATTAGTCGACCCTGAAAAAAATAAAAATATGTTTTTAATAAGCTTTTGAGGTTGATTTAAGATAATTTTTAAGATATTCTTTTACATAGAAAAAATAGAAAACTTTTTTTGAACAACGATTATCTGATATGCTTAATCTAGATCATGGGTTGATAAAACTATCAGAGAATATAGATTGGGGAAATATAGAAGAAGAAATAGGAGGGATTTTTACAACGAATAAAGGAAGACCTCCAGTCCCCGTTAGAACTATAGTAGGCCTTTTAATGTTACAACACATGTTTGGATTATCAGATGATAGTGTAGTCTTTAATTGGGTAGAAAATCCATATTGGCAGTATTTTTGTGGATATGATTTTTTTCAACATGAATTTCCAATAGATCCTTCTTCACTGAGTAGGTGGAGAAGAAGAATAGGAGAAAAGGAATTGATAAAGTTATTGATGCATACAGTAAAAACAGCAAAAAAGACAAAAATGATACAAGCAAACAGCATAAAAAGAGTTATAGCAGATACTACTGTTATGGAAAAGAATGTATTTTATCCCACAGATGCAAGACTTTATCAAAGAGGGATTTTCACTTTGGTAAAGATGGCGAAAATCTATGAAATTTCTCTTAGGCAAACATACATACGATTGTCTAAAAAAGCTCTTTTAAGAGCTAATCGATATTGTCATGCTAGACAAATGAAAAGAGCAAAAAAAGAAATAAAAAGATTAAAAACATATCTTGGAAGAGTTACAAGAAATATTAAAAGAGCTATTCAAAATAGCCGGGAATTACAATTTTATTTTTCTGAGATTTTACCAATTATTGATAAGCTTTTAGTTCAAACAAGAGAGAGTAAAGATAAGATTTACAGCATTCATGAACCTAAAGTGGAATGCATTTCTAAAGGAAAAGTACACAAAAAATATGAATTTGGCTGTAAAGTATCTTTTGTATCAACGCATAGAGAAGGAATAATTTTAAGTGCTCAAGCAATACATGGAAATCCTTATGATGGACATACTTTAAAAAAAGTCATTGAAGATGCAGAAAATGTTGCACAAACTGAAATTAATTCTATTTTTGTAGATAGAGGCTATAGAGGTAGTGAAATAAAAGAAAAAAAAATTTACATTTCGGGTCAAAAAAGGTTAACAAGATACTTCAAAAAGCTATTACGTAGAAGACAATCGATAGAACCTCACATAGGTCATATGAAACAAGATGGAAAACTTGGTAGAAATTATTTAAAAGGTATACATGGAGATAAATTAAATGCAACTTTATCTGGAGTAGGACATAACTTAAGACTTATTTTGAATCATTTATCTCCTAAATACAGAAAAAAAGCTTTTATCCCGAATATTTCATGAAAAATAAAAAAAAAAATGAGAAAAAAACCTTATAAATTGCTATAGTGCAATATATTAACCTTTAAAAAAAGGCTTTTTTCTCATGAATAAGAATATACAAAATGTAATCA
>Ga0111177_112_pt1 | contig 26824 bp, 30 predicted proteins | sample DeeMarSWOR324_28_FD_80230 | JGI IMG/M metagenome (GOLD analysis project Ga0111177, IMG submission 80230) | Chlamydiae bacterium SM23_39
TTTTTAGTTTTATCTATAGTTTTTAAAGGAATAGCTATTCCAATATTTTGGAAAAATCTTGCAAGAGCAGGAGGTTCAAAAACTGAAGATAGAATAAAAATTATACCGTTTCTAAAAAATTTTAATCAAAATTCACATGCCCATTTTCTTGTACATAAATTTTTTATAGCCCCTTTTTCATGTATAAAATTATTCCATGCAATAGCACAGACATCTAATATTTCCATATAATCTTTAAAACACCTATTTGAAAGTTCTCTTCTTCGTAAATGCTGCCATATTTGTTCTGTAGGATTTAATTCAGGTGAAGCTGCCGGAAGATGTATTATTGTAATATTTAGAAATTTTTTTATATTTTTTGTTGTATGCCAAGAGGCTCTGTCCATTATTATAGCGGCATGTTTTCCTTTGGGAATGCTTGCAGAAATATGTTTTAAGTGGATAAGCATTGATTCAGTATTAGAATAAGGTAAAATTAGCCCAACTCCAAAATCTCTTGCTGGGCAAACTGCTCCAAAAATATATGCAGACTCAAACTGTTGTTGCCTCACTATTCTTGGTCTTGTGCCTTTTTCTGCCCACATTCTAGCAACAGTTCCTCTTTGACCAACCCTTGCTTCGTCTTGAAACCATATTTCTACATCTTCTAAAGAAATATTTTCAGGAATTTTTTCTTCTAAGATATTTTTGAAGTTTTTTTAAAAGAAGACTGAGCTTTTTTATCTGTATTTGGATTTTTAGATCTGCCTGTTATCCATACCAAATGAGCTCTTTTTAAATAAACATATGTTGAACTTAAACAAACTTTTACTTTAAATTTTTCTTCCATCATTCTTAAAACATCTATACCTCTGATTGTTCCTCCAGATTTACCTTTTTGCATTTCTAAAACTGATTTTTTAAAAGCTTCATCTTCTGTTAGCTTTCTTTTTCGCCCAGTTTGTAGCTTTATTTGAATACCTTCTAGCCCTTCTTCTTTTATGCTTTTGAGCCATCTTCTTATATAGATTGAAAATGAACATTAAATATTTTTGCTGTCTCTGTAATCCTTTTTCCTTCCTTAATTTGTTGGAGGCATAATAAACGAATTTTCACTCTTTTATTTTTCTCATTTTTATAAATCTCTTTAAAATTATATTTTCCTAGATCTTTTAAACCTGAGTTTTGGGTTTATCTAATGGTGGAATTTTTTTTAATTGTTCAAAATTTTCAGCTAACTTCCAATCCTCCTTTAAAGCTTTTTGGTGGATGCTAGCCCATTCTATTACCAATCCCAAAACTTTAGGAGGTAATTTTCCTTCTAGCAAAGCTAAATCATTTATAGAAATTGTAGCTTTATACTCATTATATCTCACATGAAAATGAGGAGGATTATTCTCCTGTAAAACATTGCTATTATTATTCCAAGAAACCTACTAATTTCGGGCATAATTTTTTCCTTTCTTTCATGATATCATTTTTTGTTTACAGATCAATATATAAAAAGACAACTTACAGACTTTCAATGATTTTCATTAAAAAAACATAATCAACTAATCATCAATTAAATATAAAACAAAAACTCCGGGTGCTGGATTCGAACCAGCGACCAATTGATTAACAGTCAACTGCTCTACCGCTGAGCTAACCCGGATAAATTAAATCATATTCAATAACAAATTTTTACACAAATTAAAAGTTTCTAATTTTTTTATTATATGGAGATGTATAAAAAAGAAAAGATAAAATAAAAATCATAATAAAAGCAAAAACAGATCCCATTTTAAAATATTTAAAAATATCAATAGTTGCAATATCCATCTTTTCTATTTGAAAAGCTATTATACCATCTCCTAAAAAATAAGCTGCTAACATCCAAGCAACAGTCATCTCAACATAAGGCAAAAAAGCTAAATGATGAGATTTTTTTGTTAAATAAATAAGCTCTTTTTCTAAATTACCTAAAATAATAGCAAAAGTACCAGAACATCCTATCCCTCCTATTGCAAGAACAATAATTATATTTGCAAGAGCTATATTAAAAGATAGAAAAAGTAAAGAAAAAGCTATCATCATACTTAAAAAATAAAATGTTTTCCTAATATCTAAAAACAATATTAAAAAACAAAGAACAATTTGACTAATAATAACAAAAAACCAAAACAGAGAAATTATTGTATCTGATAATTTCTCTGAAAAATATTTTACAAAATAAATTTTTCCCCACTTACTAAAAGTACTTTCGCATAGAGAAAATAAGATTATAGCAACTAAAAATAAAGCTAAACGATAATGTAATTCTTTCCAAATCAAACTCCCCTTTCTTAGTTTTTCCAGATGTTTCGGAAATGGAGGATTTATAAAAATTTTTTTTATAATAAAAATAGAAAAAATTACTAATGCAATAAGAAAATAGATAGAAAACCATTGTAAATTATGCAACATAGTTATATCCAATAAAAAGGGAAATATTAAAAATGCTCCTATATTCCCAAAAGCAAAATAGATTAAAATACCGCTACCTATTTTTTTAGGCATCACAAAAACTATGTAAGATATGATTGTTGACAAAACCAAAGTTAATGCTATTCCAATAACAATTGTTTTTAAAAAAAGAGCTGCATAATTAATTAAAATAAATTCTTTATTTAGATGAGTAAATAATAAAATAAGTAATCCCAATAAATTTAATGAAAATCCCAAAATTAATGTTTTTTCTAATCCTATTTTTCTAGCTATTACCTGATTTATTAAAGCTCCTGTTATCTCAGAACCTATTAAAATCATAAGAAAAACAAAATGTAAATCTTTATAAAAAATTTTAAGATTATCAGGAGTAAATTGCACATTTTGAACAAATTGAAATACCACATAATGAAGTACTCCACCTAAAAGAAAAAGAGAGAACAGAGAAAAAAATTTATTTGAAAACATATTTTTTATCATAACTTTTTTTTAAAAAAAATTTTATTTTTGTAAAACTATTTTTTTTATTTCTAAATATTTTATAGAATATAAAAAAATATGTTACTATAAAAACTATGGAAAAAATTGAAGGAGAGATAGATAAAATAATTTTTCATAATAATTCCAATAATTTTACTGTCGCAAAATTGGTAGATGGAACATATGTAGTTGGTTCCATTGTTAATCTTCAAAAAGGAGAATTTATCTCAGGAGTTGGTAAATGGCAATCTCATAAAATATATGGTAAACAGTTTTTGATAGATTCGTACACCACAAAATTACCTACAGATACAATAGGAATTCAAAGATATTTAGAATCTGGCCTTGTCAAAGGTATTGGTCCCGTATATGCAAAAAATATTGTATCTAAATTTAAAGAAAATACTTTAGAAGTGATAGATAAAAATCCGCATTTATTACTTCAAGTTGAGGGAATAGGTAAAAAAAGGATAGAAAAGATAAAATTTTTTTGGGATAAACAAAGAGCTATAAGAGAAGTAATGATTTTTCTTAGATCTTTTAATATTTCTATTTCTTTCTCTCAAAAAATATATAAAAAATATAAAGAGGAAAGCATTTATAAAATCAAAGAAAATCCTTACAGAATAGCAAAAGAAATTTTTGGAATAGGATTTAAAAATGCTGATAATGTAGCTCAAAAAATGGGTTTTGAAAAGACATCAAAAAAAAGGATAAAAGCAGGAATAGAATATGCTTTTTTAGAATTATCAAATTTAGGTCATACTTGCATTGAAGAAAATAGATTGATAAATAAAACTCAAACAATTTTAGATATTCAACCCTCTCTTATCCAAAAGGTATTGAAAGAAATGATAGAAGAAGAAGATCTTATTTTAGAAAAAAAAGATAAAAAAAATTTTTTATGGTATAGATCTTTTTATTTTTCTGAAAAAAAAATAATAAAAAATCTTATAAGACTTAAAAACTCTAAATCTCTTATAAGAAAAATAGATGAAGAAAAAGCAATTGCATGGGTAGAAAAGTTACAAAAAATAAAATTAGAAGAAAATCAGATAGAAGCAGTAAAAAAAGCTGTCTCCTCTAAATTACACATAATAACAGGTGGTCCAGGAACAGGAAAAAGTACTATTACTAAATCAATTATCAACATACTAGAAAAATTAACTAAAAAGATAATTTTAGCAGCTCCTACTGGCAGGGCAGCAAAGAGACTGCAAGAGATAACTAAAAAAAAAGCTTTTACCATTCATAGTTTGTTAGAAATGAATTTTTTAGATGGTTCTTTCAAAAAAAATAAAAATAATCCAATAGACTCAGATTTAATAATAATCGATGAAGCTAGTATGATAGATACTTTTTTGATGTGTCATCTATTAGAAGCAATACCAAATAACTCAAAAGTCATATTTATAGGAGACATAGATCAACTTCCGAGTATTGGACCAGGATATGTTTTAAAAGATATGATTATGTCTAAACAAATAGGTACATCTAGGTTATTTAAAATTTTTAGACAATCTAAAAATTCAAAAATAATAACAAATGCTCATAAGATAAATAAAGGTATATTTCCTGATATATCTAATAGTCCTTTCTCTGATTTCCAATTTATCTTTGAAGAAGATAAATATAAAATACAAAAAAAGATAGTTGATCTAATATATATTGAAATCCCTAAAAAATACAAAATTTCTTCTTTCTCTATACAAGTTCTTTCTCCTATGAAAAAAGGAATAATTGGAACGGAGAATTTAAATGAAGTAATTCAAAATAAAATAAATCCCTCAGCAACTCCTTTTTATAAAAATGATAAATGTTTTCATATCAATGATAAGGTTATGCAGATAAGAAATAATTATAAAAAAAATGTATATAATGGAGATATTGGAAAAATTATAAAGATAGATGAAGAGATAGAAATTTTATTTGATAGAAGAGTTGTTAAATATGATATTTCTGAAATAGATGAGATAGTTTTAGCATATGCAGTATCTGTGCATAAATATCAAGGTAGTGAATGTAATTTTATAATTATGCCTATCCATGAAAGCCATTTTAAACTTTTGTATAGAAATTTGCTATATACAGCTATAACAAGATCTAAAAAAAATTTTTTTTTAGTAGGAACAAAAAAAGCTATATCTATAGCTATAAAAAATGAAGAAGTATTGAAAAGAGATACAGGTCTTGAATTTTTTTTAAAAAAAGAAACTCAATTTATCTAATATTACTTCCTAATGGAAGAGTATTTATAAATGGTATTTCCACTTTTCCCTCTTTATCCCCAGCTAAAACCATTCCTTGGCTTTCTATACCCATAATTTTTATTGGCTTTAAATTAATAAGAACAATAACTTTTTTACCAATTAAATTTTTTCCATAATATTTAGCAATATTAGCTACTATAGTTCTTTTTTCAAATCCTAAATCCACTTTTAATTTTATTAGATTCTTGCTTTTTTTTATATTTTCTACCTCTATTATTTCTCCAACTCTCAAATCCAACTTCTCAAAATCTGCAATTTCTATCTTTTTTTTGATTTTTTCAAAATTACCATATAAATTTTTAACCTCTTCCTCAATCTCCTTATCTTCTATTTTCCTGAATAATATTTTAGGATCTAATATCTTCTGATTAGATGGAATATGTGTATTTTTTATCTTTTCCCATCCTTCGTTTAATATTTTATTCTTGTAACCTAACATCTTCCATATCTCTTTTGAAGCATACGGAATAATAGGATATGTTATCAAAGCTAAAGATTTACAACATTCTAAACAAAGAGTTATTGTTAAACTCATCTCTTCAAATCTTTTTTTATCTTTTTTTAACTCCCATGGTTTTTTTTTATCAAAATAACAATTTCCAAGATCTGCAAGTTGCATAATTATTTGAGATGCTTTTCTAACATGAAAGTTTTCATATGCTTCTTCTATCTTTTGAACTAAAGAATCTATTTCAAATAAAAACTTTTTATCTTCTTCTTTTAAATTTTTTAACTCCCCTGTTTTAGAATTTAAATAATTTTTTGTAAAAACTAAACTTCTATTTATAAAATTACCTAATTTAGCAAGCAACTGCGCATTACATTTAACTTGGAAATCTTTCCATGAAAACTCTGAATCAGAATTTTCAGGAGCATTAGCTGCTAAATAAAATCTTATTTGATCAACACTATATTTAGAAAAAAAATCTTCTAAATCTATATACCAATTATCAGATTTAGAGAATTGTCTACCTTCTAAAAGCAGAAATTCATTAGCTGGTATCTGATCAGGTAAAATATAGGGTTTATTCTGTCCCATAAGCATCGCTGGGAAAAAAACTGTGTGGAAAGGAATGTTATCCTTCCCAATAAATTGAACTAATTTTGTTTCTTTATCAAACCAATAATCTTTCCATGCTTCTTTTTTATTATTTTTTTCCGCCCATTCTTTTGTAGCTGAAATATATCCGATAGGAGCATCAAACCAAACATAAAAAACTTTATCTTTAGCAGATTCTATAGGTAAAGGCACTCCCCAATATAGATCTCGAGTAATAGCTCTAGGTTTTAAATCCTTAATATATTCAAAAGCGTAGTTTAATACATTTTGTTTCCATTTTTTTGTTTCAATCCATTTTTTTAATCTTTCCTTAAACTTATCAAATCTTAAATACCAATGTTTGCTAGGTTTTAATACTAAAGGATGGTTAGTAAGCTTTGATTTTGGATTTTTTAAATCTACAGCTTCATAACTAGCTCCACATTTAGGACATTCATCGCCTCTAGCTTTATCAAATCCGCATTTAGGACATATTCCTACAACATATCTATCAGCTAAAAATTTTTTTTCTTCTTCAGAATAAAGGTGATTTTCTGTTCTCTCTTCTATATATCCATTATCACATAGATCTAAGAAAAACTCTTGTACTATTTTAGTATGTCCTTCCCATGTTGTTCTAGAATAATGATCAAAAGAAAAATCCATTTTTTTAAAAAGCTCTAAATTTTTTTTATGAAATATATCTACATGTTCTTTAGGTGTTCTATTTGCTAATTCAGCACTTAAAGTTATAGCTATCCCATATTCATCAGATCCACATATATATAAAACATCATTTTTTTTTAATCTTTGAAAGCGCGCATAACAATCTCCTGGTAAATAAGCTCCTGCAATATGTCCAAAATGTATTGATCCATTAGCATAGGGTAAAGCTGATGTTATTAATATTTTTTTCATCTTATCTTCCAATTATTTTATATCGGGTAAATCTTCCAATTCTTTTAACAGATCTGATAAAGCCACAGATTCCTCTTCTTTTATTTTTTCTCTAGCAAATTGAATGGAAAAATTTACAAGATCAAAATTATTTTTAAATTTATCCTTAAACCTCTCATTAGTAATATAACTCATAATTTTCCTATTTTCCTATTTTTATTTTCTTCAGCTATGAATATTGAAACTAAAGATTTGTATGCAACATCTATATCATCATTTACTATGATATAATCATAATATTTTTCACCTACCTCTATTTCTTTTTTAGCTAACTCCATTTTCTCTTTTATTTTTTCCTCATCTTCAGTTTGTCTTATTTCCAATCTTTTTTTCAAAATTTGCATAGACGGAGGTTTTAAAAAAATGAATATTCCTATATTCTTTTTTTTTAAATTCATAGCCCCTTGAACATCTATTGTTAAAACTACATGTTTTTTTCTATTTATATTATTTTCAACAAATTTTCTATCAGTACCATAATAATATCCTAAAAATCTTACATATTCTAAAAATTCATCATTTCTTATTTTTTTTTCAAACTCATTTTCATTAACAAAAAAATAATCTTTACCGTCTATTTCATCATTTCTTTTTTCTCTAGTTGTATAAGAAATACTTCGAACAATAGAATCATATTCATCTGTTAATCTTTTTACTAAAGTAGTTTTTCCTCCTCCAGAAGGAGCACTTACAATAAAAAAAAATCCTTTTTTTAAATCATCTAAAATCATATTTTATTAATTATAAAATAATATAAAATGTAAAATCAAGATAAAAAATGGCTCTTTACAAAACTCATGCTAAATTTAATATTTTATTTGCTTTACCTGTTTTAATAATTTTAATTTATATTATTTTTCATCCTAAAATCTCTTTTTTAATAATATTTACTTCTTCTTTTATTTACTCCACTTTATTTATGAGTCCTGATGTAGATTTAACAAATAAAATTAAGTTATTTTCTTTAAAAGGAATGTTAACAATTCCCTTCAGAATATATTCAAAGATATTTAAACATAGAGGACTATCTCATTCTTTAATATTTGGAACTATTACTAGAATAGTTTTTTTATTCTTTCTTTTTCTAATAATACTATTTTTAATAAATCAATCTATACCATCTCATGATAGTTTTATAACCTTTTTTAAAATACATAAAAAATATACCTTATACTGTTTTTCCGGCATATTTTTAGCAGATACATGCCATCTTATTCTAGATTTTAAATAAATTTTTTTACCATTGATTTGACTGGTTCAAAAGAAGTTCTATGTATTTTACATGGTCCATATCTTTTTATAGCTTCCATATGTTTTTTAGTACCATATCCTTTATTATCTAAAAATCCATATTTTGGCCAAATATTATTATATTTTATCATAATTGCATCTCTTTCACATTTTGCTATAATAGATGCAGCAGCAATCGATAAAGATATTTTATCTCCCTCTTTAATACCTTTTGTTGGAATTTTAAAATTTGGAATAGATAATCCATCAACTAAAATAAAATCAGGCTCTTCTGATAATTGTTTCTTAGCTTGTTCCATAGCTAAAATAGTAGCATTTAATATATTTATTTTATCTATAACCTCTGAATCTATAACAGCAAAAGAGAATTTTGCTTTTGTTTTTTTTAATTTTTCATATACTTCATTTCTTTTTTTAAAATCCAACTTTTTACTATCATTTAATCCCTCGATTAAAAAATCATTTAAAATACAACAAGCAGCTACAACAGGCCCAGCTAAAGGTCCTCTCCCTGCTTCATCTATTCCAGCTATCTTTTTATATCCTTTTTTTAGAAGATCTTTTTCCAATAAAAACATAGAATTTAATCTACAAAATTCTTCTTTTGAAATTGTTTTTTTCATTTTTGTTATAAAAATTTTTATAACAAAATAAAAAAATCAAAAAAAGATTTTTTTTATTTGATTTCAGATTCTTGTTGTTCTTTGATTACATCTTTTTTTGCAAAAGATAATTTTTCTTTTATTTTAGCTTTTTTCCCTTTTTCTCCTCTTAAATGATAGAGTTTAGCTTTTTTGACTTTTCCTAATTTTTGAACTTCTATTTTTGTGATTTGAGGACTATTTAATAAAAAAACCCTTTCCATAGAACTACCATAAGCATTTCTATAAACTGTAAATGTTTCAGAAATTCCTTTTCCCTTTTTTGCAATAACAATTCCTAAAAAAGATTGTATTCTCTCTTTTTTTCCTTCAAATATTTTTACATAAACTTTAACAGTATCGCCTACATTAAATCTTTCTCTTTTTTTTAAATATTTAGATTCTATTAACTCCTTGCTCATATTTTCTCCTTTTTTAACTTATGCTTTTTATATAAATCTGGTCTTATCTTTTTAGTTTTTTCAACTCCTTTTTTATATTTATATTCAGCTATTTTAGAATGGTTTCCACTAATAAGTATCTTAGGTACTTTTTTATCTTCAAATTCAAAAGGTCTAGTATATTGAGGACCTTTAAAAACAGCATTATAATAAGTGTCTTTTTCCGCTGAAAGCTGATTTCCTAAAACTCCTTTTACAAAGCGTAATGTTGCATCAATAACAACAATAGCTGCCAAACATCCATTAGTTAAAACATAATCACCAATAGAAATCTCTTCATCTACTTCTTCAACAGCTCTTTCATCTATTCCTTCATAATGACCGCAAAGAAATATCAAATGGTTTTTTTTAGCTAATATTTTGGCTTTTTTATAATCAAATTTTTTTCCTTGAGGTGTTAAATAGATAAGATAAGAATTTTCTTTTTTAACACTTCTTATAGCCTTACAAACAGGCTCTACTCTCATAACCATCCCCTCACCTCCTCCATATGGCTTATCATCTACTTTTTTATGTTTATCTATAGAAAAATCTCTAATATCTATATTTCTTATTTTAACAATTTTTTTTTCTATTGCTCTTTTTATAATGCTTGTTTCAAAAGGACCGGTGAAATATTGAGGGAATAAGGATAAAATATCTATTTTCATTTTTTCTTTAATTTTTTTTCTTTATATTTTTTAACGATTTCTGGAGCTTTTTTCTTGACTAAAGATAAAGCTTTTTCACTTATTAAAGCTCCCTTATTTAACCAATGTTCCACTTTTTTTTCATCAATAACCAAACAATTTTCCTCTTTTCCTTTTGGATCATAAAATCCTAACTTTTCTATATATTTTCCATCTCTTGGATTCCTAGAATCAGTAACAACCAATCTAAAAGAACGTTGGTTTGTTTTTCCTTGCTGTCTTAAACGAATAATTAAAGCCATAATAATCCTTTTTTAATTCTTAAAATATTACTATAAAATTAGATCTATTTCAATGATCTTTTATTATTTTTTTAAAAATATATATCTTGTTTTCCCATAGATATCTTCAAAAAATTTTTTATCTGACCATCTATTTTTTGAAAAAATTTGTTCTATTTTATCTTTTTCATCTCTTATCTCTAAAAAAACCTTACCCCCATCATTTAAATATTTTAACACATCCTTTTCAATTCTTTTATAAAATCCCAGTCCATCATCTTTAGCAATAAAAGCTATTTTAGGCTCATATTTTACATATTCAAAAATATTTTTATATTCTTTTAAAGAAACATATGGTGGATTAGAGATAATTATATCTGCTTTTTTATTAAATGGATTAAAAAGATCTCCTTTTAAAAAAGAGATATCTACTTTATTAAAAAAAGCATTTTTTTTAGCTATTTTTAAAGCTTTTTCAGATATATCAGAAGCAGTAACATTTAAATGTGGAAATCTTTTTTTTAAACTTATAGCAATAGCTCCTGATCCTGTTCCTATATCCCATATCTCTCTTGCATCTTCTATGTTTTCACATATTAACTCTAAAAAATATTCTGTTTCATTTCTTGGAATTAAAACATCTTTAGTAAGATAGAGTTCACAATTATAAAATTCTATTTTTTTTAAAATATATTCTAAAGGCTCTCCTTCAGCTCTTCTTTTTAAAAAAGGTAAAATAATTTTTTTATCTATTTTTTTATCTAAATATAGATATATATTTAACCTACTACATCCTAAAAAATATGCAATAATAGATTCTGCTGAAAATTTTGGATTTTCTATATATTTCAAAAATTCTGTACTAAAAGCTAATATTTCTCTTACCAACATCTTAACCAGATAATTTTTCCTGGTAATAATAAGAAAGCAGAGCATTAGTGATATCGTTTAAATCCCCTTCCATGATTTTATCTAATTTATAAAGAGTTAGATTAATTCTATGGTCTGTCACTCTATTTTGAGGAAAGTTATATGTTCTTATCCTTTCCGATCTATCACCAGTACCTACTTGAGTAGCTCTCAGCTCAGAAAGTTCTTTTCTTTGCTGCATCTTTATCTGCTCTAATATCTTTGCAGATAACACTCTCATAGCCTTCGCTTTATTTTTATGCTGACTTCTTTCATCTTGACAAGTAACAACTGTATTTGTTGGAATATGGGTAATTCTAACAGCAGAATCTGTCACATTAACATGTTGTCCTCCAGCTCCTGAAGCTCTAAAAGTATCTATTTTTAATTCTCTTTCATCTATTTTAATCTCTTCAGTTTCATCAGGCTCTAATAAGACAGCAATAGTAACAGCCGAAGTATGCAACCTTCCCTGAGTTTCTGTTTCAGGAACTCTTTGGACTCTATGAGTCCCTCCCTCATATTTTAAAAATCTATAAACTCCTTTTCCAGACACAGCAAAAATATACTCTTTATAACCTCCAATATCAGAAGGGCTAGCTGTTATCGTTTCAAATTTCCACCCTTTTTTATTTGCATATCCCATATACATTTTAACACAATCAGCTACAAATAGAGAAGCTTCAGCACCTCCTGTCCCAGCTCTTATCTCTACTATTACTCCTCTATCATCTTTTGGATCTGGAGGTACTAAAAGTGTTTTTATTCTATTTTCAGTTACAAAAAGCTCTTTTTCTAAATCCTTAATCTCTTCTTTTATCATTTCGATCATTTCAGTATCTTTTTCTGAAATAATAAGCTCTTTATTCTTTGCGAGTTCTTCAGATATATGTTTATAATAATCCCAAGATTGCTTTATCTTTATAAGATAATTATATTCTTTAGATAACTCTTTATATAAATTTTTATCTAGAATTATCTCTTCTTTACTCAAAAGCTTTTCTACTTCTTTTAACCTATTTAATAAACCTTCTATTTTGGATCGCATATAAAAAAATTATTTTTTCTTTATCTTAGTTTTAGATTCTTTTTTTATTTTAGGAAGATTTTTTTTCTTTTGATATTTTTTCTCAAATTTTTCTACTCTTCCTTCAGTATCAACATATTGTTTTCCCCCAACAAAAAATGGATGAGAAGAAGAAGAGACAGCAACCCTATATACTGGGTATTCTTTCCCATTGTATTTCTCTTTTTCTTTCGGCTGAAGAGTACTTCCACATATAAATTTATATCCTGTAGAAGTATCAACAAAAAGAACATCTTGGTATTTTGGATGAGTATCTTTTTTCATAATTTATAATTATATATTAAATATATTTTTTAGTCATTAAAAAAATAGCCTATATAAATAAAATTGTATTTAAAAATTTTTACTTTGTTTATATATCTTTTGTCATATAAGAAAAACAAATAAATTACACAAATTTTAAAAATAGTTGCTTCTTCATCTAATTTTTTTCTTTTCAATGGTTACACCCAAGTTTGTATAGAATTAACTTCATATCAAATCAAATATTTTTACAGGGCAAGCATTTATGTATATAGCTATAAAAAATACTAATAAATTCATAAAAATTATTTATGATAGCTAAACCTCTTTTCAAGTAAAAAATAAACAAGCTATACAAAAAACAAAAGATTCATTAATTTATAAAAAAGCATGCCTTTTACAAGACATGCTATTTTATTTCATTTTTTTGGCATTTACTTTTAAATACCTTGACCAGAATTTATTCCATTTTCCTAATACTTAGGTTTTAATAAGGATTGCTCGAAAGAGTCAGATGATTTCTTATCATCATTAACCTTAAGAGCCTTAGGAACAGATTCCTTCTTCTGCTGATCCTTCTGCTGATCCTTCTCCTTAACCTTTTCCTCTTCCTCTTCATTTGGTAAAGAATCACCCTTTATCATCCGTCTTTTTATAACACGACAACAATAAGCTGACTCAGTAATTCCAAACCCAACAACAGTAAGTATCGCTAATATGTCTAATGCCATAAGTGTTATTTTTGATATAAGTAATCCTCTTTTTTCTAGAGGTAACTTCATTAAGTCAACCATAACATTTTTCAAAAGTAAAGGTTTGATCAATAGAGCTAAAAAAGAACCAACCGCTATTCCTAAAACAGCTAGAGCAACTGCATTCACAGCAACAGAGCCGGAAATAGTAGCACAACCTTTAGTAGCACAACCTTTTTTGTTAAAAAATTGTTGAATTTTTGAATTTCTTTTTACGCTTTCTGGTTTTATCTCTGGGTTGTTTATCATATATTCATCTCCTTTTTTATTTTTTGGTTTAAAATACGATTACAATTATATTAAAAAAAAATGTTTTTACGCAACAAAAAAAATTAAATTTATGAAAAAAAATTTAAAGTAAAAAAATTTTGAGAGTAAAAATTTAAGACAAAAAACTCTACAAAAAAATAAATTTATTACAATGCTTCTAATAAAAAATTTTTTTAAAAAGCATCTGGCAAAAAAGCACTATGGAAATCAATATAATACTTTCGGATAAAATAAAAACCCATAATGATCCCAAAAAGTTTTTCTAGTTCTATTTAACTCTAAAGATTTTTGAAATATTCCACATATAGTCTCTTAGAGGAATATTGTTTATCAAACAAAATAATGTTCTATTTCAACTTTTTTAAAAATATATGTTTTTTATCTAATCAAAAATAGATCTATTTACTTATTGAAGATATATTTCCATTGTGTAATAAATTTATTTAACATTGAGACTGCTGTGTTAGATATTTTTATTGCATAAGCTGATATGGTTGATTTAGTTAAATCAAATATTTTTTTTGTCCAGGAAGGTTTAACTGATAATATTATTAAAAAAGATGCAGATAATAAAAACCCAACTAAAACCAAAATTGCGCAACTAAGAACACTAATACGAACGCAGCAATTAATTTTCCTTTCTTTTTTATCCTCTAAATTAATATTGGTATATTCTTTCTCCCAATTTATTTCTTTCGACAAATGTGTCATCTTCTTACTTCTTTAATGAAAAAATATACCAAAAAATAATTTTTTTAGCAACTCAATTTCACAGCAATTTTTGAAAAATTCATAAAAATAAAAAATTTTTTAATTTTTTATGAATTTAATTTATTTTTCAAAATGAATATTTTTTTAAATAACTTTTTTAAATTTTTTTTGTCTCTCTTATCTCCTTATTTTTATATAGATCATGAGAAAGTAGTATAAAAAACTTTTTTTATAGAAATTTTGATTATAATATTTTTTTTAATAATACTATTTTTCGAATACAATGTCGATACAACTTTTTCTATCTTTCCCTTTTTCTATAAAAAAAATATTTTTTTAAGATAATTATCTAATATTTACTAAAAGTTTTCATTTGATTAAAAAAAAATTAATGCTACCCTAAAAAAATAAAAAATATTTTAAATATGAATTTTCGTAAAAAAATTTTTAATTTTCATGATTATTTTAAAAAAAATGATTTTCAAACAATAATCCCTAAAAAGACTCCTAGAATAGTCAAAATAATAATTATTTTAATCTCCTTTTTCAGCCTTCTTAGTAGTATTCTTATTTTAGTTAGACCTAACTTTTTTTTTACATTTTCTCTATCAATTCCAGGAATGCAAAAAAAATTTTTTTGGCAAATATTAACAAATTTCTTTATTGTTCCTAGACCGTTTGTTTCCTTTCGATATGTTATACATACAATTTTTGTTTTATACCTTTTTTGGGTTTTTTCTATAGAGATAATCAATTTTAAAGGTAAAAAACATTATATATTCCTTCTTTTAACATGCTCAATACTTTCCTCTATGGTAGCTCTTCTATTTTTAAATGTTTTTTCTTTCCAATTTTTTAATGGAGCAGATACATTAATATATTTTTTAGCTATCTCTTGGCTAATGCTTAACAGAGATGCAAAATTTTTTATTTTATTCACATCTATTAAGGCAAAATGGGTTATCTTTTCTATTATGATTTTAAACTTACTCTCATCTCTTTCTTTAGAATATTATGTGTATTTTGCTACTAACATCTCTGCAATAATAATAGGATATCTCTATTCTTTAATAGTATGGAAAGTTAATGGCCCCTTTAATTTTTTACGTAAATTTGAAGATGCAATAATTAAAATTATAAAAAAGCATCATTAAAAAAACTATTTTAGAACTCTTTTTTTCTTAAAAAATTTTTTTAAAAGATTTTTAGAAATATCTTTTAAAACACCTTTTTTTATTTCAATCGAACATCTTGATTTCAAAAAATCAATTCCATTCCATTCTATACCTACCCTAGTATCTTCTGTTGCATATACTATTCTTTTTATTCTAGATAAAAAAATAGCTCCAGAACACATTAAACATGGTTCTAAAGTAGAATACAAGACAGTATCTGTAAGACGCCAATCATTAAAATAAGAATAAGCTGAAGTCAAACATATCATCTCCGCATGAGCAGTTGCATCTTTTAATCTTTCTACTTGATTATATCCTTTTGCTATAATTTTATTTTTATAAACTAAAACAGCACCGATAGGAACCTCATCTTCTTCAAAAGCTTTTTCAGCTTCTTTTAAAGCCATATACATAAAATTTTTATCTATATCATCCATACAAACCTTTTTAAGTTGATATTTTATTTTTTTTTAGATAAAATGTAATTAAAAATAAAAATTTGGTAAAAAATATGTCATTAGATAAAGGTACAAAAGAAGAAATTACAAAAAAATTTCAACTGCATGAAAAAGATACAGGATCTGCAGATGTTCAAATAGCTATTTTAACAGAAAGAATAAATGAGCTTACTGACCATCTAAAAAAAAATCCAAAGGATAATAGTTCAAGACTTGCTCTTTTAAAATTAGTAGGTCAAAGAAGAAAATTATTAGATTACTTAAATTCAACTGATACTAAACGCTATCAAGTTCTTATTAAAAGATTAAATCTAAGAAAATGATAAAAAAAGAAAAAGATGTTTTAAAAATAGATTTAGATGGAAAAATTTTAATATTTGAAACAGGAAAAATAGCAAGACAAACAAATGCAAGTGTGTTACTTCATGCAGGAGAAACAACAATTTTATCTACAGTATGTGCTTCTAAAGAACCTCAAGAAGATATTGATTTTTTGCCTTTGAGAGTAGATTATTTAGAAAAATTCTCTGCTGTAGGAAGAACAACTGGTGGATTTATAAAAAGAGAAGGTAAACCTTCTCAAAAAGATATTCTTGTTAGTAGATTTATAGATAGATCTCTTCGTCCACTCTTTGAAGATGGATATTTTAATGAAGTGCAAATTTTATCTTATGTGTTTTCCTATGATGGAATAAATACTCCTGATGTTTTATCTATATGTACAGCTTCTTGTGCATTATTAATATCAGATATTCCTTTTATGAAACCTCTTGCTGCAGTAAGAGTAGGTCTAATCGATGATTTATTTACTATAAATCCTAATCCACAAGAACAAAAACTTTCTAAATTAGATTTAGTTTTATCAGGAACAAAAGATGCAATTTTAATGATTGAGGGGTATTGCGATTTTTTAGAAGAAAAAAAGATCTTAGAAGCTATAGATTTTGGACATCATTATATAAGAGAAATAGTTAAAAAATTAGAACAATGGCAAGGAGAGATAGGTAAAGAAAAAAATATAAAAACAAAATACACTCTTCCCACAGAAGCTTTAAAAGAAGTTTCAGAAATAACTCTCCCCTCTTTAGAAAAAGCTTTAAAAATATCCAATAAAAAAGAAAGAGAACATATTTTAAAAAGCATAAAAGAAGATTTATATAAAAATTTATTGGAGGTTGAAAATCCAAAATTTTTAAAAAGAGATTTATCAGTTGCTTTAAAAAAAATCTCTTCTGATCTTATGAGAAAAATGATTTTAAAAGATAAAATAAGGATAGATGGAAGAAGATTTGATGAGGTAAGAAATATAGAGATACAAACAAACTTTCTTCCAAGAACTCATGGTAACGCTCTATTTACACGAGGAGAGACCCAGACTATATCTGTTTGTACTTTAGGTCCTGAAAGTATGGGACAAAGATATGAAACCTTGCTTGAAGAGGGAATAGAAAGATTTTATCTTCAATATTTTTTCCCTCCTTTTTCTGTAGGAGAAGTTGGAAGATTAGGTCCCCCAGGTAGAAGAGAGATAGGTCATGGTAAATTAGCAGAAAGAGCTTTATCTTTTATATTACCAGATCAAACTGAATTTCCTTACGTTATAAGATTAGAGTCAAATATAACAGAATCTAATGGATCTTCTTCTATGGCCTCTGTATGTGGAGGATGTTTAGCTTTAATGGATGCAGGTGTACAAATAAAAAAAGCTGTCTCTGGAATAGCTATGGGTTTAATAATAGACAAAGAAGATTATGTTATCCTTTCTGATATAATTGGAACAGAAGATGCTTTAGGTGATATGGATTTTAAAATAACAGGAGATGAAAATGGCATCACTGCTTTTCAAATGGACATAAAGGTCGAAGGGATAACAAAAGAGATAATGGAGAAAGCTTTACTACAAGCAAAAAAAGGAAGGATATATATCTTAAAAAAGATGTTAGAAGCATGTCCTAAACCTAAAGAAAAAATTGCAGAGCATGCTCCAAAAATTGCAACACTTCAAATCAATCCAAGTAAAATAGGATTAGTAATAGGATCAGGAGGTAAACAGATAAAAGCTATAATAGAAGAAACAAATGTTGAAATAGATATAAATAATTCTGGACTTATAACATTAGCTTCTGATAACTCAGAAAATATTTATAAGGCTTTAGAAATATTAAAAAATTTAACATCAGAAGTAGAGATAGGTAAAAGATATAAAGGAAAAATCACTTCTATTAAACCTTTTGGTCTTTTCGTTAAAATTTTTAATAATGAAGGATTTTGTCATGTATCAGAAATATCTCATACTAGAATAAAGGATTTATCACAATTATTTAAAGAAGGCGATACTTTAGAAGTAGAAGTATTAGATATAAATGATAGAGGACAAATATCATTAAGTCATAAAGTTATCTTCTAAAATTTTTGACTTTTATTTTTTATTTATATATTAAAAAATTATGAAAAAAATTATTTTTATTTTATCTATCTGTTCATCATTCGGATTTTCTGCTTTACCTCCTTTATATCAAAATTCTAAAGAGATCAAAAAAATATTAAATGATAATAGATTATATAAAAAATTAGGAAGCGATCAAACGATAGAAAATATTACTAAATCAGAAAAAGGATGGATTATTACAACTCCAAAATATACATTAAAAATTGATGTTGAATATTTACCGAAAAGCAAAATATTAGGACCTGTAGATTTTAAATTACATTTTCAAGAAGTTATAAAAAATTAAGTCTCTTGAATATTTGGAATATTCTTTCTAGATGGAGGAGGTGGAGGTGTTTTTAAATTAATTTTTTCTTTTTCTTTCAACCTATTTCTCTTCTGTTCTACATCCCAGCTATTATCTAATATCTCTTTCATATCTTGAGAATCTAATGTCTCAAATTCTATCAACATATCCGAAATAAGTTTAACTTTTTCTTCATTTTTTTTAACTATCTCTTTAGCTTTTTTATGAGCTGATTCAATTAAATTATATACTTCCCTATCTATTTTTCTTGCTGTTTCTTCTGAATATATCTTTTCATGAAAACCGGTAACTCCTAAATATTTTGTTGTAGAATCACCCTCATCATATGTTATTGTTCCAAGCTCTTCACTCATTCCCCATTCACATACCATAGCTCTAGCAAGTTTCGTAGCTTGTGTAATATCTTGCTGAGCTCCTGATGACATATCATCTAAAAATATCTCCTCAGATGCTCTTCCTCCTAATAATATTGCAAGTTGATCTAAAACTTCTTTTTTCCAATAACCCAACCTATTTTTTTTTGGCATAAAATGGGTAGATCCTAATGAAAAACCTCTAGGGATAATTGTTACTTTATCTACAGGATCAGAATGTTCTACATTAAAAGCAACAATTGCATGGCCAGCTTCATGGTAAGCTGTAGATCTTTTTTCATTTTCATCCATCTCTAAACTTCTTCTCTCTTTTCCAAATTTAACCTTATCAGTTGCTTCTAACGTCTCAACAGATGTTACAGCAGATCTTCCCTTCCTAGCTGCAAGTAAAGCCGCTTCATTTAAAATATTTTCCAAATCAGCTCCCGATGCTCCCGGAGTAATTCTAGCAATATGCATAAGATCGACAGATTGATCTATCTTTATTTTTTTAGCATGCACTTTTAATATCTCATATCGACCCTTTATATCTGGGAGATCCAATACTACTCTTCTATCAAACCTTCCTGGTCTTAAAAGAGCTTTATCTAAAATATCTGGTCTATTAGTTGCTGCCATAAGTATAACTCCTTCTTTAGTATCAAACCCATCCATCTCTACTAATAACTGATTTAAAGTTTGTTCCCTTTCATCATGACCTCCTCCTATTCCAGCTCCTCTTTGCCTTCCAACAGCATCTATTTCATCCATAAATATAATACATGGAGCATTTTTTTTACCTTGGTCAAAAAGATCTCTTACCCTGCTAGCACCTACTCCTACAAACATCTCCACAAAATCAGATCCAGAGATAGAAAAAAAAGGTCTATCAGCTTCTCCAGCCACTGCTTTAGCAACCAATGTTTTTCCTGTTCCTGGAGGCCCTACCAACAAAACTCCTTTAGGAATCCTAGCTCCTAATATTGTAAATTTATGAGGATCTTTCAAAAAATCTACTATCTCTGAAAGTTCTTCTTTTGCTTCTTCAGCTCCTGCAACATCTTTAAAGGTTATCTTATTTAACTCTTTAGTTAACATTTTAGCAGGAGATTTCCCAAAAGTCATAGCAGAAGATCCAACTCCTTTCATCTGCCTAGAAAATAAAAAATATAAAACTAAAACTACTAAAGCAACTGGTAAAATAGTAAACAGATAACTAAAATAATTAGGAGAGGGTTCTTGACTTTTAAATGTTTTTTCCAATACTAAATTTCTTTCCTGATCCGGAACTTTAAAATTAAGATTTTTATTAAAATTAAAATTTTCCCATTCTTTTTTAGCTTGAGAAAACCAGTGGTTAAATTTTTCTAAATTCTGTTTTTCTAATGCTCTTGTTGATAATTCTTTATTATTAAAAAACCAAACAAAATTTAAAACTTTATTTCTAGCTCTTGAAAGAGATTCAGTATTTTTAGCAAGAGAAGAAGAAACAATATTTAATTGATTTAACTCTTTTAAATAATTTCTAACAGATCTTAAAGAAAAAAGAGTTGAATCATTCTCTTTTTTCATTAAATCCGCAACAATAGAATTAAGACCAGAAAAAATAAAATCTAAATCTTTAATTTGCTGAGCTTGATCTTTCTGCTCAAAATTTTTCAATCTAACATCTAAATTTTTTAATTTTTGTTTTAATTTATCAGATCCTATACCTAATTTTGAAGAATTAAACAATTTTAACATAGTATTAGCATCTAAAAAAATATTTTTTATATCTTCTTTATTAGGATTTTTTTTAATTTTTATAAATTTATTTTCTAAATCTCTTAAATTTAATGGATTTTTATTAACTTTTTTTATTGTAATGGAATTAGAACTATCTAAAGTATCATGAAGAGTTCCGACTACAGAAAATCCATTCCCAGAAATATCTATTCCAGTTACTTCTAAAAACCAAGTCGCTGTATTTTTAACTCTTTTTTTTAATAAAGCTATATTTTCTTTTAATTGAGTTTCCTCTGTTGCAAGATAATGATTTTTATTTAAAAGTTCTAAATATTTAAATCTAGTTCTTGAATTATTGGATAAGCTATTATTAAATTTACCCATAAAAGTTACAAGTTTATCATTTTGAGCAATTTTTCTACTTTGATCTTTATCTATCAAATCTAAATTAACCAAATGTTCAACTTGGTGATTAAAAGAAACTTTTGCTTTATTTCCTGAATTAAAGGTTTGAATAGAAAAGAAGATTAATAGCATTACTAAGAAAAATAGTAAAAAACCTCCTGGTCGACCTTTTTTTTGTTGTTTATTAAAACTTTTATCTTTACCCATTTACCTCTCTTATACCACAAAATTAAATATTTTTCTTCATTCTATTTTCCAAAAACTGCTTATCTCCCTCTCTATTAAGGCCTTAGCCTCAAAAAAACCTCGTAATAATAATTAGAAAAAAAATTTTTTAATCCATTCTTTCCAGATAAGAATTCATGGAAAATGATACCATCTTTATAAATTACAGGAAAGGAAAAACGAAGAAATGAAGGAACTTTATTTTCTAAATACCACTTATTTAATTTTTTATTTAATATAAAAGCACCTTTTTCAGGTGATAAAAGTTGATAACTTCCTTCAGGCAAAATGCAAGATATCTCTCCTTTCCAACTATCTTCCCAATTTCCAAAAATAATATTTTTATTTAATTTATTAGATTTTTTTATATTTATCTCCCAGTTTTTTTTACTATAAATGCCCTCTTTTATCTCCATTTTTTCTATTTTTGGAATCTCTTTTTTTAAAAAAAAAAGATTGTTTTTTTCTTTAATAATTTTACAATTTTTTATATTTAAACTAAAAGTTTTACTTGTAACTATCCTATCGATAATATCTCTTGAACATTCCAATTTTAAATATCTAATTATTCTTCTAAAAAGATGTTTTCTTTCAATATCTTCTACATCTAATTTAGATAGATTTAAATATATTCCAAAAGGTCCTTTAACCTTCATATCAAAATATTTTTCAGTTTTTTTATCTAAATAAGTATTTAATTCTGAAGCTCTCAAAGAAGCTATATATAGATTATTTGTGATTTCTTTACCAAATTTTAAGGATATATAAGGTATAATCTTTTCTCTTAACTTAGCTCTTAAATATCTTTCATCTCTATTTGTCTCATCATCAATAGCATCTAAATCATTTTTTATAAGCCATTTTTTTAAATCTTTTTTAGATATAGAAAGCAAGGGCCTCCAAATAACCATATTATCTATTACAGAAATCTCTTCCATAGATTTTAAAGATGGGAAATAAGCTCCTTCCAAAAATCTTTTTAAAACAGTCTCCGCAAGATCATCTTTTTGATGAGCTAATAAAAGAGCTTGGAATTTATATTTTTCATATAACTCTTTAAAAAAATTTATTCTAAGAACTCTATATTTATCTTCTAAATTATTTTTAAATTCTACCTTTTCTAATACCTTTAAATGGAAAGGAATATTATATTTTTCAGCCTCTTTTTTTAATTTCTCAGCTTCTAAAGAGCTATTCTTTCTCCATCTATGGTCTATATGTGCAATATGAAATTCTATCTTAAAAGCGTTTCTATATCTCAACATTAAATGCAAAAGCACTTTAGAATCGAATCCTCCAGAATATCCTAAAAGGATTTTTTTTTCTTTTTTTAAATTTTTATCTAAAAAATCTTTTAATTTTTCAAAAATATGATCTTTCATTTTTTTTTATTATTATATAAAATTTAATAAAAAATGTGTATTTTTTGGAAATATTTAATTCGTTCCTATTTAAAAATTTTTTTTCTTAGCACTTTTAGTTTTATTTCGGTTCTCTTTATAACTAAATTAAAAGATATAGCTAGCTTTGCTGCTATTACCTATTCTTTTTCTAAAATTATAAAATATGTAATATATCAAATACCTTCTATTTTACCAATAGCTATTCCAATATCTTGTCTTATCTCCTCTTTTATCCTATTTCAAAAGCTTTCACATTCTAATGAATTGACAGCATTAAGATCTTGTGGTTTATCATTTAAAAAAATAATTTCTCCTATAATTATTATCTCAATATTAATCTCTTTTCTCAATTTTTTCATAACCTCTGAACTAACACCTTTTTGTAGAATAAATTCTAAAAAAATTTATACTTATGAAACTACTTTAAATCCTATTTCTATATTGAAAAGCCATCAAATGTTAAAAATTAAAAATGCATATATAGACACAAAATTTTTAGATACTAATTCAATAAAAAATCTTATGTTCATTATGCCAAATAAATCTACTAATAGGTTAACTCTATTCACTGCCAAAAAATTAAAAATAAAAAAAAATATTTTAATTTGTGAAAAAGCATCTTTAATCTCCCATTTCGCAAGAGAAAATAGTTTTGATGATTTAATAATAGAAAATCAAGATATAATAAAATCTAATGCTGATAACTTGTCTAAATATATGAAACCAAAAAATTTTTCATTAAATCCTAACTATCTTTCAACAAAAATGCTTTTAGTTAGAGATAAAATAGATAAACAATTAATAAAACCAAAAAACTATATTTTTTCAAAAGTAGAAATATTAAGAAGGATCTCTTTAGCTATATCCGCTTTATCTTTCACTTTAATAGGAATCTCTTTTTCTATAGAGATAGGGAAAAAAAGAGATAAAAAAAAAATTTTTCAAGCTTCTCTGCTTACACTTTTTATTTTAATTAGTTTTACAATAGGAAAAGCTTTTAAATATCAGTATTTAATTGCATATATAACCTATATCCTTCCTCATTTACTTACCTCAATGTTTTCTATATTTCATTTAAAAAAGATATCGGGAGGAATAGAATGATTTTTTTAAAGATCTGGAAAAAATATATATTAAAAGAAACTCTTCTCTTCATTTTATTTTTTCTAACAGCTATATATATAGTTTATTTTACATTAGATATATCTGTACATAGCACTCGTATTTTTTCTTCTAATGTTAAATATTTTGATGTTTTAATATATTATTATCATAATTTTATCCTTCAATTAAACCTTTTTCTACCTCTATCTTTCATTTTAGCAATAATAAAAGTTGTATACAAAATGAACAAAAAAAATGAATTACTCACCCTTCAAATGGGAGGTATTTCAAAATATAAATTTTCCATTCCATTTTTTTTTATTGCATATCTTTTAAGTATGATCTCATATTATAACTTAGAATATTTATCTCCTAATTCTTATGATAAAATAGAAAAATTCAAAAATGACTATGTAAGAAAAGAAAAAAGAAAAAAAACATCTCTTTCAACAATCCTTTTAAAAGATAATACCAAAATAATATATCAAAAATATGACTATTCTAAAAAACAACTTTTAGATGTTTTTTATATCAAATCTTCCGATGATATATGGCATATAAAGTATTTAAACACAGAAAAACCATATATGGGATATTTTGCAGACCATTTTAAAAGAGATAACAGTGGAAAATTAAAAAAAATAAAATCTTTTAAAAATTATTCTTTTGATTTAAGTAAAAAAGTTAGTTCTTCCTTTCTTCCAATAGAAAAAAAAGCTATCTCTCAACTCTTCTTGCAATATATAAATAAAAAATTTATTTCTAATAAGGAAAAAGCTGTGCTTTTAACTAATTTAAATTTTAAAATAGCATCCCCTTTAATATATTTCTTAATTGTACTATCTATTTTTCCATTTTGTATAAAATTTTCTAGATCTAACAAATCTTTTTTAATATTTGCTATCTCAATTTTCAGTTTTATATTTTTCTATACATTAATGGATGCTATGATTATTTTAGCAGAAAATAATATAGGTTCTCCTTTTTGGATTACATGGAGTCCATATATCTTATCCTTTATAATTTTCTCTTTTAAATTTTTCAATAAAAATTCATAATTAATTTTTTTTCTTTATTCTTATCTCTCTTCTTTTGTTTGCTTCCATAAAACGCTTTTTTTGTTCTTTAGTTTCACAGATAACACAAGATACTTTTTTTAAATTATTATTCTCATCAAAGGAATCAAAAGTAAAATAAGCTGATAATATATCTTTTCTTTCCAATAATCTAAAATCCTCAGATATAACTTTAACCCCTATTTCCATAGAAGATACCCATGATCTATTAATACTTGCATAACAAATCAAAATATCTTCCTTTTTAGCAGCAGAAAATATTCTAACAAAATCTACAGATTTTTTTTTACAAATAGCTTCAGAATGTCTTTCTGCTACTATTTGAGCATAATATTCTACTAATTCTAAAATTCTTCCTCCATATATTACACCTTGAATAGATAGATGCTCAGATGAAATATTCAACCTTTTACCTTCTATTGCAGATTCAGAAATAGTTTTTCCATTTTTATATTTATTAATAATAAACATTACTACCTATATTTTTACTAATATTAATTAATGTTATTTACTTCAATAAATTTTATTTAAAAATATAAAAATATATTTTAATTTAATTGTTAAATATTAAAATTATAATTAAAAAAACCCTTGAGATAATTTTCCCAAGGGTTTTTTCGATAAAAACAAGGAGGAAGAATTTTATCTTTTAGAAAATTGAAATCTTTTTCTTGCACCTGCTAATCCATATTTTTTTCTCTCTTTTTTACGAGGGTCTCTCCTCAAAAACCCTTTATCTTTCAAAGGTGCTCTTAACTTTTCATCTTCTTTAATTAAAGCTCTAGAGATCCCAAGTCTAATAGCTTCTGCTTGAGCTATTACACCACCTCCCTTTACTTTAATATCTACATCATATTTATTGGCTTTATCAAAGAGAAAAATAGGCTCCATTATAGATTCTCTTAAAAATTTTATAGGAAAATAATTTTCAAATTTTCTTCCATTAACTTCTAAATTTCCCTTTCCTTTTTTTATTCTGACTAAAGCTACTGCTCTCTTTCTTCTACCTGTCGCACAATACATAATTTTTTTATCCTAAATTAATAATTTCGGGATTTTGAGCTTCCATATTATGCTTTTCCCCTTTAAAAACTCTAAGTTTTTTCATCTGCTTTTCTGTTAATCTATTTTTTGGCATCATACCTTTCACTGCCCTGCTTATTATTCTTTCTGGATATTTATTTTTCATCTTCTTGTATTCTGTTTTTATTTGTCCTCCAACATATCCAGTATAATGTATATAAATTTTTTTGTTTTCTTTATTACCAGTAACCTTTATTTTTTCAGCATTTATTACAATAACACCATCTCCATCATCTATGTTAGGAGTAAAATCGGTTTTATGTTTGCCTCTTAAAATCTTCGCAATTTCAGATGCAAACCTTCCCAAGATTTTTCCTTCAGCATCCAATATAAACCACTTCTTTTCTTTTAAAGCTTTTTCTTTATTTACAAATAATGTTTTCATTTTTTTTACAAAACTGTTAGAAATAGTATAATTTTTTTATTTTTTTGCCAAATGAAAACTTTTTTTTGTAAATCCAAAGTTATAATGACACCTTTTTCCAAAGTTGTAATGATACCTTAAACTAAAAATTTTAGTATGGAGGGTTTAAACTTTGGAGAATTTATATATGAGTCAAAAAGAAGCTTATAGACTTCATGTTATGCAACTTTTGATAAACAAAAACATAACTCAAAAAAAAGCAGCTGATATG
>Ga0111177_113_pt1 | contig 25715 bp, 19 predicted proteins | sample DeeMarSWOR324_28_FD_80230 | JGI IMG/M metagenome (GOLD analysis project Ga0111177, IMG submission 80230) | Chlamydiae bacterium SM23_39
CTTTCTATAAATGGAGAATGGGTGACTTCTGAAATCACTTATAAAACAAGAGCTATTTTAGATAAACTTAATCTTACTGTTACGTAAAACTTGGGAAGTTAGGGGTTAAATAGAAAAATTCGCTTATAAATTAAAATAAATTCGGGATAAGAAAAAATATTTAAAAAATAAAAAAATCTCCTATAAAAAAATTATTTAAATTCTTTTAAAAAGATCTCATTTAAATCAATCTCTTTGAATAATTTTTTTTTTTCATTATATAAGATAATTTTTCCTTTAGGATAAAAATTTCCTGTAGAAGAAAAAAAAAGTTTAACAAAATTTTCAATCTTCTTCTTACCTATAAATTTAAAATATAAATTAGAAAATTTTTCCTTTTCTCTCTTTTTATTAGGAAACAATCCTGTATCGCTATCAATACCTATTGTTATCAAAAGATTTCTTTTTTTTTGTTTTAACTCTATTTCTAAATCACATTGATTTGAAATAGATATATCTTTTATAAATAAAAATTTTCTTAAAATTTTAGAATAATTTCTCTCAAATCTATATTTTGATATGCATTTTTCTATTTTAATACCAACAATAAACGAAACCATAGATAATATAGAAATAGATATCAAAATCTCTATAAGAGTAAATGGTTTAATATTTATTTTTTTTCTTTTTAACACTGTTATATTTTTTTGAATTGATTTTCAATTCACCCTTATCGATATCTATCTTAAACTTTTCATTCCATCCATCTTTCATCAACTCTTCAGGATTTTTTACTAAACCTGATTCTTTTAAAACTTCAATAGGATTCTCAATTATCTCTTCTAATGTTTTTTCTCCTTTTGCATATTCTAAAAGTAAAATATCCTCTAACTGTTTTTTTGCTTGTTCCGTTTTAAAAATTTTTCCTCTTTCTAGAGATCCTTTCATATTATATCCTATAACTCCCCCTATTAAAGTTATCAAAGAGATAACTATCATAATCTCTAAAAGAGTCATATACCTTCTTTTTATATTCATAAATATCCTTTATTCTACAAATGAAGCAACATCTGTAAGAGGTAAAAGTACTGATAAAACAATTACCCCAACTATCACTCCTAAAATTAAAAGTAAAATAGGTTGTAAAAGAGCAGTAAAACGATTTAATTTTTCTTCCAATTCTTCCTCATAAATCTCTGCTATATTATACAATATTGAAGATGTTTTAGCAGTCTCTTCAGCTATTTCTAAAAGTCTAATAATAACAACAGGAATTTTAGAATTTTCCCTAAAAGACTTGCTTAACTTCTCTCCTTCTATTATCCTTTTTTCTGCAAATAAAATCTCTTTTTCTAAAATAGGATTTTTTACTATTTTTCTAGATAATCTTAAGGCTTCCAAATAGGAAATACCAGAATTTAAAAGAACAGAAAAAGATCTGGAAAATCGAATTATAGCCAACCTAAACATAAATACCCTTATTATTGGGCAATAAAAAACAACATTATATAGGCTTTTCTTAATATTAGAAAAGAAAAAACTAAAAACAAATAATGAACTAAATAACAAAAAAAAAGCTATTAGCCAACTTTTAATTTTAACAAAAAAATGGCTAATAAACAACACACTCTTCGTTAAAGGATGAATATTTTTTCCATCAAAAAGATCAAAAAGAGAAGGAATTACAAAAAATAAAAGAGTAAATATCACAGCAATACAAAAAATGGTTAAAACAATAGGATATAAGGTAGCGGAAATTATTTTTTTTTTAAGCTTTTCCTTTTTTTTTAAAATACTTGTAATTTCATTAAATGCTTCTGCTAAATTGCCACTTTTTTCTGCATTTTCTATCATAGAACAATATAAAATATCAAAAATTTTAGGATATAATGAAAAGATATAAGATAGCTGTTTCCCTCTTTTTACTTGATCACAAATATCTAAAATAAAAGGAAATAATTTTGTATTATTATATTTATCTTTAAGAATAAACAGAAGATCATTTAATAATAATTTAGCATTTAATAATCTAGAAATTTCATTAGTAAAAGTTAAAAACTCTTTAGAAGAAAGAGAAAAATTTTTTCTATCAAAATGGAAAAGGGAAAGATTTAAAATAATTATCTTTTTATCCAATAATTTTCTTTTAGCATTATCAAAATTTTCAGCTTCTATAATTTCTTTTACCTTTTTATTTTTTATATAAGCAACATATTTAAACAGAGGCATATCTATTCCATTGTTTGGGTAACTCTTAAAACTTCAGAAAAAGAGGTAATACCTTTCCTTATTAATTCCAGTCCACTTGTTCTTAAATTTTCCATATTTTGTAAAGCCGACACTTTTTTAAGGTTTTCTGAATCTACACTTTTCATAATCTGCTTTTTTTCATTAGAACCTATTACCACAAGCTCATAAATACCATGTCGACCTTTAAATCCTGTATTAAAGCAATGATCACAACCATTACCCTTATATAAAAGATCCATTTCCATTTTTAATTTTTTTCTTTCCTCTTTTGTCGGAGAATATGAAGTCTTACAATGAACACATATTTTTCTAACAAGCCTTTGAGCTAAAATACCAATAATAGAAGAAGCTAAAAGATAGGGTTCTATACCCATATCAGCAAGTCTAGTAATTGCAGAAGGAGCATCATTTGTATGTAAAGTGCTTAAAACTAAATGTCCTGTCAATGCTGATTGAATGGCTATCTCAGCAGTTTCAACATCTCTAATCTCGCCAACCATTATAGAATCTGGATCCTGCCTTAAAATATGCCTAAGCCCTGAAGCAAAGGTTAAATTTATTTTAGGATTAACATTTATTTGAGCAATATTTTCTAATTTATATTCTACTGGGTCTTCTATTGTCATAATATTTTTTCCTTCTGAATTTATCTCTGAGATAGCACTGTAAAGAGTTGTTGTCTTTCCACTGCCTGTGGGACCAGTAACTAAAATAATTCCTTCAGGCATAGATATTAGTTTTTTAAAAATAGAAAAAATATTTTCATTCATTCCTAATTTTTCTAATCCAAAAACTATATTTTCTTTATCTAAAATTCTTAAAACAATTCTTTCACCATAAATAGTCGGGATAGAACTTACCCTAAAATCTATCTCCCTTTTACCTATTTTTAATTTAATCCTTCCATCTTGAGGTCTTCTACTCTCTGCAATATCCAATTTAGACATAATTTTTAATCTGGTAATCAATTGATTTTGAAATTCTATAGGAGGAGAAGATATCTTTTTAAGGACTCCATCTATTCTATATCTTATTATAATACCATCATCATAAGGTTCAAAATGAATATCAGAAGAATTTCTTTGGATAGCATCCACAATAACCATATTTAACATGTAAACAACAGGATTATCAGAAGATTCTAATAAATCATATCCCTCAACACTATCTTTTTCTTTTTTTTCTCCTTCACTTTTTTTACTCTTGGAAAAAATAGATTTTTGTTTTGAATAACATCTTTCAATAGCTTTTTCTAATTTTTCTTTTACTACAAAAACAACTTCAATATCCTTTTTTAATAACATCTCAACTTCTTTTAACGCTGTGCTATTAAAAGGATTTGAAGTAGCTATTGTTACCACTCCTCTTTTTTCTTCTATTGGTAAAATTAGATGTTCCTTCGCAAAAAAATAGGGAATAGATGTCTTTTTTTCTTTCACAAATTCTCTCTCTTCCAAATCATCTACAATCACTATCCCAAATTTTTTTATACTGTCTAAATAATTACTCAAAAAATCTCCTCATACTCTCTTTTAAAAGTTGATGCTTTCTATTTTTTTTAGCTTCTTTTAAACTATTTAAAAATTCAGGTATATCTCCTGGTCTTTGATTTAACAACCTCATCCTCTCTATCTTTAAATCCTCTATTGGATCTTTTATTATTCTAGGAGTTATAAAAAAAAACATCTCTGTAGATCTATCTGCTAACCTTGTTGTTCCAAATAATTTTCCTAATCCAGGTATATGACCTAAAAAAGGAACTTTTTCTTTTCTATCTTCTTGAGATTTTTTTCTAAGCCCACCTAAAATTATTGTTTCTCCATCTGCTATCCTAACCTCACTCTCTATATGTCTTCTAGTAGCTGGAGGTCTATCTTCTAGAGAAGGTTGAATTGTATCAAAGGTAATATCTGTATTTAAAGAAACATAACCCTTTTTATTGCTATCTTCATCTGAAAGATGGATAGTAGGAGTCATAACGATAGTTATTCCAAATTGAGCTCTAGTATATGATTTTTCTACTGTGACTCCACAAGAAGTATCTAATTGAATGGCTCCATTATTTATTGAAAGCTCTTCAACAATAGAAATAGTAGCTGGGGTTTGATTTACTGCTAAAACTGATGGACTAGCATTAACTTTTAAATCCTCCTGAGCCATCAAAAAACTCATCATCAAATCAACAGAAGGAATACTATCTTTAGGCTTAGAAAAAACAAAATCTAATATCCCTCTTCTTAAACTTTTACCAGTATCGTCAAAACTAAGAAAGGTCTCTTTTTTATTTCCGCTTTGCCCTATTTTTAAAATATTAATACCGCTTTGTCTCCTTTCATTTAATTTTCTTTCAACTAATAAAACTTCTATTTGAACCATTTTTTTGGGAACATCTAACTTTTTTAAAAGCTCTTTTATCTTTTGAACCATAGATTTATTAATAACCATTAAAATAGATCCTGTTTTTGGATCCACAATGATACTATCAGATAAAACTTCTGGTTTTCTTTCTTTAATCTTTCCAGGTTGAACAAATGATGGTGTAACAGGAAGTGTTGGATTATAACAAGAAGCTCTCCCCTCACATGGACTACAAAAAGATGGATTCTCTGGCTTTTTTTCTTTAATCTCTTTTTCAGAAATTTCAATATTAACATTAAATAGAGAACTATATATTTTATTTAAAACTTCAGCTATGTCATAAGGATCTGAATGTTTACACGTATACCAAAAAATGGTTTTTTCAGAAATATCCTCTAATTGATCTTCTAGATCTCTTATAATTTTTTCAGCTCTTTTTATCATTATATCATCACCAACTAATACAACAGAATTTTTTGAAGGAAGAGGTAATATTGAAAGTTCTGCTTTTCTATTTCTTAAAAAAGATACTTTCGGAGCTGTTTTTTCTTCAAAAAAAGCATTTACAATCTTTTCCATCTCTTTTGAATCTATTTTAAAAAGATTTATAACTTTTACCTTCTTCTCTCCTTCCTTCCCGATAACAGCTTTATAAAGATTCAAAAGTTTTATTACATTTCTTTTAGATGAAATAATAACAATTTTATTAGAAACAATTTGAAGATTTACCTGTTTTTGATCTGAAAATTTCTCAAAAAAATTATATGCTGTTTTAATCTTTTCTGGCATGGTAGAAAAAATAAAAAATATAGGAGTTAAATCTGAGATATGCTCTAAATCCTCTTCTCTATCAGCAATAACTTTAATATTAGAAAGATCATGTTTTAATATAAAAAGTTCTTTTAAATAAGGTGTTAACTTTCTAATTCCAATCCCTTTATTTTCTAATATCAACTCAATCATATCATTCCAACTCTCGTGGGGAATAGGAATAGATGAAAACATAGATAGTTTAATTGATCCGATTTCATAAGGTATGATGTAAAGATAGTCCGAAGCTCCATATTCCATAATAAGCTGAGAGATAGTTATTTCGCCTTGATCCCAAAAAGCATATCCTTCTTCTAAAGAATTGCTTACAAAATCTTTTCTCCATTTCTCTTCTATACGAGATATCTGCTTTTTAATATTCTTTATATTATCTATTAAATCAAAAAATTTTTCTTCTTTTTCATTTTTTTCATAAAATATTTTCGCCATCTTATATTTTTCTGATAACTCTTCTCTAAGTGATAAAAGTTTTTTATTAACATTTTTTATATCATTCTCAAAATCCTCTTTTTCTTCAGCAAAAGAGAGGTTAAAAAAAAATAAACTAATAATTATGATTTTCTTCATCTTTTCCTTCTATTATTAATCTTTCTTACCTTTATATTTTTTTTAATAATATAAAAATTAGTTCTATCTTTATTAAAGTAATACCCTTTAAAGATTATCCCATTTCCGATTTTCTCTAAAGAGTCAAATATAAAAAACTCTCTTTCTTCTAAATTTTCTTTAAAATTTTTTAAAGAGATCTTCTTCCAAAGATTATCTTTTTTCAAAAGAATATCCTTTTCTCTTAAAACCATTCTTCTATTTTTTAATAGACAACTTATCTGATTCTTTGTTCTAATTCGAATATCAGTTATAAACTGATCTTGGATTCTAAAAGTTTCTGAAAAATTCTTTTTAAGAATAACAATTTTATCTTCTCCTAATCGATCTTTTTCCCAATATTCTATCTCTAAAGAATTTTCATTAAAAGAAATAATCTTTGCTATTGAATATTTTTTTGTATCATAATTATTACCCTCTATCCATCTACCATCTTTATAGATAAGAAGATCTCCTACAGAAAAAAAACATTGATATTTTTTTTTATCCGAAGAAAAAACGAGTCTTTGTTTATTCTCAAAATCTTTATTTTCAAGTAATTTTAAAAATAGATCTGCCCCTATCCACTTTGCATCTTTTAAACTAACAATCTCTTTATTATCAGAAAAAATTTTTTCCTTTTTTATAGGTGCTAAAAAAAAAGATTCTTTCTCTATCTTTCCAGTAAAAGATAGATCTACAAACATCTCAACTTTTATTCTATCTTCATTTAAAATTGTTAAAGAAAGCCAAAAATTCGTAGCTGCATCAGAAAAATCATAACATCCATTATATGATAAATAGATCTTTTCTTTAGTAGTAAAAACTCTGCTTTTACCTCCTTTTATCAAAAAAATTTCAACAAAATAATTACAAACTTCATCTGGTCTTGCTTTATGTAGAAATAACTGAATTTCCTTTGAGAATTTAGGAAAAAAAATTTTAAAATTTTCCTGTTTTGTTTTAAAAAAAACATCTGAAAATTTTTCTTTTTTTAATCTTATATTTCCAGAAAAAAATTTTTTAATAGATCCTTTAGATATTTTAGAAAAAATAAAAAATAGAAAACAACTTATTGATATTAATATTAAAAACAAAATAAAAAAAATTTTTATAAAATTTTTCCCCATATTTCTTCTTGAAAATACACCTTATCTTCAATATTAACATTTAAAGAAAAAAAATGACAATATTGCAAAAAAATAAATTAAATACTTTAATTATATTTAAAAGAGTTTTTTAAATTTTTATAAATAGGAGAAAAATGCAGATGGATGAAAAGAAAAAAAAATTATCAAAACTTAAAGAAGGGGTATCTGTGCAAGAATTAGAAAGTTTTGCAAAAAAACATTCACATGAAGTTTTTTTAATCTTATCTATTCTAATCGCAACAATTTCTGGTGTATTTAAGTTTTTTACAGGCCCTGGTTGGAGTTTAACTTTTGCAGGATTTGGCGCAATCCTTACAATAGCTTTTCCCAGCAAAATAATAGTATTCCAAAAAAAAATTTTGAAATTAATTTTAAAACAAGAAAAGGGAGTTCTTATTGCTATTGGAGTGGTTAACATAATAATAGCTATTTTTATCCCTTTTATTTTTTTTGGAATTTTAGGAATGTTTGCAGGATCTTCTTATAACCAGTTTATTAGAGATTTTCAGATGGAAAAACCTATTAAACCTGAAGAAGAAAAGCCAAGCAAGGAAAGCGAAGAAGAACATCTTTAATTTATAAAGACAACTTCTTTTTTCTATAAGCAATATAATCTCTAATAGGGAAATTTTTTTCTTCTATTTTTTCTATTAGAGATCTATTATTTACCTTTTCCAAATGTTTTTCTAAAAAAAGTAATGATTCAAGCTCTTCTTTTTTATGTTTTAATTTTTTCTCTAAAAAAGCATTTCTAATAAGAGTATAAGAATAAATACTCGATTCAGTCAAATCTTTATCTTCTAAAGATTTTTTCAACTTTTTAGATTCTAAAAGAGCTTTTTGAAAATCATTTTTTAAAACAAAAAGAGTAATTTTAGAAAAAGAAAAAGTTGGAGATTTATCTTTTTTACTTATCATCTTCTCAACTCTTTTAAAAATCTTTTTATCCTCTTCATTTATCCGTTTTTGTAAAATGCATGTTTGATATTTTGACGATAAATAAGGCCATTTTTTTAAAAGTGAATCTAATTTAACAAAAAGCTTTTTATCTCCACTTTTTTCCCAATCAAAATAGATCTTTTCAATATCCAATATCTCTCTATTATTAGAAGGTAATTTCCCAAATAATAAAAAACAAAAAACAAATACAAAAAAAAGATATATAAAAACCTTATATCTTTTTTCTATAAAAAATTTTGCTAGCTTTTCAAGTTTTTTTACCATTTTTTACCCTTTTAAAATACATTACTTCAATATATTAAAATAAATATTCTCTGTATCATCCAACATTTTTTCAAAAGAAAATTTATCCAAAACTAATCTTTTTGCATTTATACTCATCTCTCGTCTCATTTTATCATTATTTTTCATCTCTAATATTGCTTTTACAATTTTTTCAGGATTAAAAGGAGGAACTAAAAAACCTGTTTTTTTATCAATACATACTTCAAAAATTCCTCCTATATTAGTACCTATCAAAGGTTTTTCTAGATATGCAGCCTGAAGCATTGCTTGCGAAACACCCTCATGAGCAGTGCTCAAAAGTAAAAAAATATCTAAAGAGTTCATTGCACTAAAAGGATTTTCTAAATACCCAGTAAAAATAACATTTTTCAAATTTTTTCTTTTTGCAATCTTTTCATATTTATCTGTCTCTCCTTCTCCTATAATCAACCATTTAATATTGGTATTATTTCGTAAAATATTAGCTGCTTCTAAAAAATCTTCTATTCCTTTCCAACAACGTAAAAAACAACAAGTACCAACTAAAAAATCCTTTTCTGATATCTCTATCTTTTTTCTGAAATGTATATCTTCTATAAACATGTTATTAGGATCAACACCTGTAGGAATAGATGAAAAATATTTTTTATTTTTTTTAGATTGTTTTATAATTTTAACTTTGGTCTCTTCGCAAGTTGTTATCACATAATTCACTAAAAAATTATATAAAAAATAACTATTTAAGCCTCCCTTTACTCTTGTAGATAAATGCCTTGTTCTAATAATTGGTTTTTTTAATAACTTACCAACCATTCCACCCAGCCAAGCATCTTGAGAAGAATGGGTATTTATGATATCGATATCATTTTCTTTTATGATATTGGATAAAACAAAAAAAGAATATACCCATTTTCTTTTCCTAAAATCTACTTCATATATCTTTTTAAATCCCTCTTTTTTTAACTTTTCTATTAAAAGCCCTCCTTTGGAGATAGCAAAAAAAATCTCATATCCTCTTTTTTGCATACCTTGAGATTCTTTTAAAATTCTTATCTCTTGACCTCCCCATCCTTTAGATGCTTCTAAATGTAATATCTTTATTTTTTTTTTCATATTTGCTATAGACTAAATAAACATTTTACTAATAAACAATTATTATGTCTAAAAAAAGAATAGCTGGTTTTATTTTTAAAAACACTTTTACCTATTTAGATCATATAGCTCCTCTCTGTTCTCTATTAAAAATTCCAATAATTCTAACTGATTCTAAAATAATAAATTTAACAAAAGACTTTTATCCTAACCTAAAAATCTTAAATTATCCTGATTATTGTTCTATTTATAAATTTTTATGGAATAACTATAATATAATTTTTTCTTGCCACATATTATGTGTAGATCAACGGCATAATATCACTGAAATTTTTACAGAAGAATTTTTAACCTCTCTAAACCCTGAAGCAAAATCTGGGAAAAAAATATTCAAAGTATTATTTCAAGAAAACCAAGAGCAATTATTAAAAGATGAAAAAAAGATGAAAAAAAAACTTTCAACTATATGGCTACCTCATGGGCACTCTGATAAAGGTTTTGGAAATAAAATGTTTAAAGCATTAAAAGAAGAAAAAATATATATGGTATATGGGAAAAAAATGTTGGAAAGTATAAAAAGTCAAAATAATTTTTGTAATGATAAAAACAAAATATATTTAGGAGATTATCGATTTTTTTATTATCAAAAAAATAAAATATTCTATGATCAACTTATCAATAAAATAACAAAAAAATTAAATAAAAAAAATAAAACAATATTATATGCTCCAACATGGGATGATTATGAAGATTCTTCTACCTTTTTAGAAGTAGTAGATATTTTAATAAAAAAACTACCTAAAAAATATAATTTAATAATAAAACCCCATCCTAACACTTTTTTTCAACATAGAATAAAAATAGAAAGCTTGATTTCAGAATGTGAAAACATTAAAAATATCTTAGTATTATTAACTTTTACTCCTATAAATCCCTTATTAAATTTTTGCGATATCTATCTTGGAGACCACTCTTCTATAGGATATGATTTTTTAAAATTCAATAAACCTATGTTTTTTTTAAACAAAAAAAATAAAAATCATATGACAGATCCCAGCTTTTACCTATTCAGATGTGGTTATGAAATTTTACCTAATAACTATGATAAAATTTATGAAATAATAGAAAAAAATTTTTTAAAAACAAAAAAACAATTTTCTTCTATTAAAAAAAATATTTATAAACAGACTTTTTCAAAAACTCCCAATTTTTCTAAATTGCTTACAAAAATAAAACTCACTCTTTCTCAAATCCACAAGGAGGAAGAACAAAAACTAATTTTAAATCTTCTAAATTCAAAGAAATAGGAATAGCTTCAATACTATAAAAAAAATCTCCCTCTTTCAAATCTTCCACTTTAGATATATATCCCACCTTTAGTCCTGGTGGAAAAACTCCATCCATGCCTGTTGTAACTAACAAATCTCCTTTCTTTAAAAGTTCTTTAGATAAAAAATTTAAATTCTTATCCACTACCTCACCTGTTATTAAATCCCTTGCTGGTCCTTCCGCATCTGGATATGAATAATTAAATCCAATGCCCTTTAATTTTTGTCCAAATGATCTCCAAAGTGGTCTGCTACTACCTCTTATCTCACCCTTAGCAAGAAAATATTCATATTTATTTTCATCTATCTTAGAAAGAATTTTAGAAAGCATCAAACAAAACTCTCTTTTTTCTTCCTCTTTAAACAAATCATCCCTAATCTTCAATATATGAAAAAGAGAGATAATTGTTTTCTTTAAATCCTCATTTTGTTTTTTTCCTCTAATTGCCCTAACAGATGGAATAAAACCAGAATCTGTTATAAGTCTTACCCTAGAAAATCTCTCTCCAACATACTCAACAATACCAATTAAAAAATCATCTACAATGACAGGACTATTTTTACCAATTACGTCCCTCTCTAAACTTCTATTATTATTTTTTCCTATATTTATCCAAATACTACTGCTCCATGAAGAAGGATCTCTAAATACAATTTTTGCAGGTAATGTTTGCAATTGAATTTTTAAAATATTTTTAATCTCCTCCGCTCTTCTTATAAAAAATTCTTTCCAATAGATTTCATCATAAGAAGCTTCAGATAACTTTTTTAATTTTGTAACCTCTTTATCTATTCTTTGATCAAACATCAACCATTGATAAAATCCCTCTTCTTGAATTTTTAAAAGTTCATTCTCTAATTTAAAATTTTTCTGATCTTCCTTTTTTAAATTTTTTAAAGAAGAGATAGATGAGATAGCTAAATATCTAATTTTATCAGTAAATGGTTTAGATAAACTCAAAAGAAAAAAAATAAAAAAAATATAAAAAAATTTCTTCATAGGATCTCATTTTATAAAAAAAATCTTTTTATAAAAGTTTAAATCTTAAAAAATTTTATTTAAAAAAATTTTAGATTATCATGAAGGAGGTGCTTCTATATCCAAAAAAGCTTGCAGTCTTTTTGCTCTAGTAGGATGTCTAAGCTTTTTAAGAGCTTTAGCTTCAATTTGTCTAACTCTCTCTCTAGTCACTCCAAACCTTATACCCACCTCTTCTAATGTCTTAGGTTTTCCATCGATAAGTCCAAACCTTTCCATAATAACAGTTTTTTCTCTATCAGTAAGAGTCTCCAAAACCTCACCTAATTTATCTTTTAATATAGAATAACCTGTAGCCTCAGCAGGAGATTCAATAGCAGTATCCTCCAAAAAATCTCCAAATTGACTCTCTCCACCCTCTCCCACTTCTGCTTGAAGAGAGATCGGCTGCTGAGATATTTTATATATCTCTCTAACCTTATCAGGAGTTATGCCCAATTCTAATGCTAACTCTTCAGGAGTGGGTTCTCTACCTGTTTCCATCATCAATTTTTTAGCTCCTCTAAGCACTCTATTTATAGTTTCAATCATATGAACAGGAATCCTAATAGTTCTAGCTTGATCAGCAATAGCTCTTGTTACAGCTTGTCTTATCCACCAAGTAGCATAAGTAGAAAATTTATATCCTCTACGATATTCAAACTTCTCTACCGCTTTCATCAGCCCCATATTTCCTTCTTGTATAAGATCTAAAAAAGAAAGACCTCTATTTGTGTATTTTTTTGCAATAGAAATAACTAACCTTAAATTAGACTCAACCATCTCTCTTTTAGCTTCTTGACTCTTATCCATCCATCTTTTTAACATTCGAACATCTCTTTTAAATTCCTCTAAAGAACGACCTGCTGCTAACTCTTTTTTTCTTAACTTTCTTTTAGCTGCTGATAATTTAGCTGCTGCAAACTTGTTTTTTTCTGCTCTAGGAATTAACTCTTGAATTTCTTGTTCCAACTGTAAAAATCTTTCATAACTATTAAGTATGACTTCTCCAAAATCTTCTATAATAATATGGCGAAAATGGAAACGTCTCAAAAAAGCTTGAGCCCTAATTTTGCTCTTTTCTATCTCTTCTAAGATTTTTAATTTAGCTTCTTTTTTTATTTTTGGATCTCTACTTTTCAACAAAAGCTCTTCTAATAAATCTGATTCCTTTTTTAAAAAAACACACAATTTATCTAATAAACTTAAATATTTTTGCTTATCTTCTACCTCTTTTTCAGCAACAATCTTATCAAACCTCTCCTTACCCTCTATCAAATAATTAGCAATGGAAATAGCTTCTCTAATAGAATATCTAAACCTATTTATAATTTTTTCTACCTGAAACTGAGCTTTTTCAATTCTCTTAGAAATCTCCACCTCTTCCTCTCTTGAAAGAAGAGGAACTGTCCCCATCTCCTTTAAATACATCCTAACAGGATCATCAGCAGATACTTCAGCCCTCTTAGGAAGCATCTCCATCTCCTTAGCTTCCTTTTTTTTCTCTTTTAATTTTTCGACTTCTGCTTGATTAAATACTTGTATATCTAGACCTGTTAAAAAGATCAAAATTTGATCTATCTGTTCTGGAGCATCGAAATTCATAGGTAAAATTTCATTTATCTCTTCATAAGTTATATATCCCTGCTTTTTAGCTATAGATATAAGCTCATCTACTTTTTTTTGATGCTCTGGACTAGAAAAAGAAAATGATTTCTCCATGCTTTCCTAATTTTAAAAAGAAAATAATAGATAAAAAAAAGCTTTTACTACTATAATTTTATAAAAAATCCCATTTATTTTAAAATGATATTTCATTAATGTCAAATAACTTTTATCCTCTTTTTCAAAAAAATAAAATATATAAAAATAATTACAGAAATTATGGAATAAATTCCATTTTTTATAGGAAAATGCTTTTCTATGTTTGATATTTCAAAATTTTTAGATGAATACCATACTTCCCATTTTTTTTTAGCTAATTTATTTAATTCTTCAAATGCAGCTTGATAATTAAAAAATTTTTTATTTTCAAAAAATATTTTACCAGAAAAATTTTTCCCTTCAACAAAATAATCATATTTTGCAGATAAAGTAAAAACTCCTTTATTTTCTGTAATCTCCCATTCTGTAATCTTAGCAAGAGATTTTTTATTTAATGACTTATATTTAATAAATTCTAAATATGTCTTGCTTACAAAATATATAGAAATAGCTAATGATAAAAAAATTAAAAAATTACTTATCAAAAAAAATCGTTTCATTTTTTATACAATATTTTTATTTGTAAAACTAAAAGTTTTTCTATTTATTGTCCAATCTTTCCTTTTCAAGGAGAGATAGCAAAAATAACTTTAAACAAATATGATCAAACTATATAAATGAAAATAATTTCATATTTTAAATAAGGATAGAACTAATAAAAGTTGTTTTAAATTAATATATTTCATATACTCTTTAAAAAGGAAAAAAATGGCAAAAGAAGAAAAGAAAAAAATTAAAAAACCAACAGCAAAAAAACGTCTTATTCAAAGTAAAAAAAAATGTCTCATAAACAGATCTTTTAAATCAAAAACAAAGACCGCTATCAAAAAATTTAAAAAATTTATCCTGGAAAAAGATAAAGATAGATCTAAAAATGCTCTTAAAAAAATTTTTAGTTTATTAGATAAAGGAGTTAAAAAAAATATTTTTAAAAAAAATAGAGCTGCCCGTATAAAATCAAAAATAACTATTTTAGAAAAAAAATTATAAATTTTTTAAAATAGGACTTCTTTCAAAAATATTGTTTTCTAAAATAAAATCATTTTTTAACATTTTTTCTATAGTTTCTTCATTAGAAATAATCTCTATTTTCTTCTTTGTTCTAGTTATTGCTGTATATAAAAGACTCTTTCCAAAAAAATAACTATTATCTTGCAAAATTAAAAGAACATTATCAAATTCTCCTCCTTGACTTTTATGTACAGAGATCGCATATGCATATGAGAAATTCGAAAGCATAAAAAGAGGAAGCTCTTTTCTATTTTGAAAATAGACCCTCTTCTCCTCTTTTTTAATAATACCGCAAGTCCCATTAAAAAGATTGAGATGATAATCATTTTTATCAATTATTATTGGTATATATAACTCATTATCTTTTAAATATTCTAAAATTCTTAAATTAATATCTTCTGATCCAAAATAACCTTTTCTCATTGCAGAAATAATGATAAATCTTGAAAGATTATTAGGATCTTTTTTTAAAGAAGAAGATATTTTATCTGCATATTCAAATATTTTTTTTTCTAATATATCTTCTTGAAAAGAAAAAAAATTATTATCTCTTTTTAAGATATCAAAAAACTTTTTAGCATCTTTATTTTTAACTTCCTCCTTCATTTTTTGAATCTTTTCATTCTCAAATCTTTCAGAACTCTTTAAAAAATAAGATATATTTAAAGAAGACAAAACATTTAAAAATCCTTTTGATTCAACTGGAGGAAGCTGATCATTATCTCCTAAAAAAATAAGTTTTGTTTTTAAACCTATTCTTTTTAAAAAATTAGACATTATTCTTGCATCTACCATAGATGCTTCATCTATTACGATTAAATCAGCATCTATAAAATCTTTATTCAATAAATAATGTAAAGTATATGCTTCAATAGAACTATCTTCTATTTTATTATAAAAATCTGATACAGCTTTACCTGTAGGTGCTGTTATTATAACCTTATATTCTTTTAATATTTTTAGTATTGCAGATATAAAATTGACAGCTAAATATGTTTTACCGGAACCTGGCTCTCCTAAAATAACTGATATTCTATTTTTAATGATATGTTTTATAGCCTCTTGTTGCTCTTTTTTCAAAGGGTTTGTAAAAGAAATCTCCTTTTTTTCTAAAAATATATCTCTATTATCCTTTAATAACCTCTCTAAATTTTCAATAATTTTGGTTTCAAAAATAAAATTTTTTTGTAGATAAAAACAATTCTTAAAAAAAGAAATAGGTTTTTTTTCAACATCTTTTAAATTTTTTGAGATAATATTTTTTGGAATATTTAAAATTCCTTTTATTATTTTTTTTTCTTCTAAAGATCCAAAATAAGGAAAGATTTTTTCATTTAAAAAATCTACTCTCAAACATAGATGACCACATCTTGAAATAAAGAATAGATATGCTAAAGCTAAAAAATCTTCCCCTTCCTCTTTTTTTAAAAGAGTTTTTGCAAAAAAATAATCAATATAATTTAGATAATCAAATTTTTCTCTTTGCATAAAATATCCTTAAAAGAATTTTCTGGATAAAAATAATAAATTCCATTTGTATAATCATCTTCTAAAAGGCCTCTTAAAAAGATATAATAAATACCTCCAAAAATATCTTTAAAATCCTTTTTTTCTATAGTTTTTAAAAAGTTTTCTAAAGCTTCTTTATAAATAAAAGCTTGTAAAAAATATTTTTGTTCTTCCATAAATCTTTTCAAAGACTCTCTATTATAATCTCTTTTCTTTTCTCCTAAATAATTGGTTTTCCAATCTAATATATAATATTTACCCTTATGAAAAAAAATAAGATCTATAAATCCTTTCATATAGTTTTCTCTTCCAAAAAAGAACTCCATCTCAGTAAAAAAATTATAATGCAAAATATCTTTTATTGCAGATCCATCTTCAAAAAGAGCGCAAAAAAGAGCTCTTTTAACCATTATTTTTAAAATATTTTTTTTAATATCTCCTTTAATTACAACCTCTTCAATTACCTCTTCAATTATTTTTTCATCAAAAAAATTTTCATATCTTCCTGAAAGTAATTTTTCGAATATTTCATGCACAATACTACCAATCTCTTTTCCTAAAGGTAAATTCTCTGAAGAAAATAAAATCTCTTCTCGTTTTTCCTTAAGAATAGTTCTCCTTTTCCCTCTATTTTCAGAGATGCTAGAAAATGAATAAATATGATTCTCCTTTTCATATAACTTGAAAGAAAGCGGATATTTTAATTTTAAACTGCTCTCTTCTGTAAAAAAAGGTTTTATTTTACTAGGAGATAAAAATTCATAGGATATGCCCCCCAATTTTTCTAATTTCTCAATGATACCCTTCTCATCTAATCTCTTTTTTAAAAAAAGTTCCATCGGAGAGACCATATGTAAAGGAATCTCTTTTTTATCTATGACTATAGGTATATATAATCTCTTCCTAGCTCTAGTAGCAGCAACATATAGTTGTCTTAACTTTTCTGAATTAGCCTCTTCATAATCTTCTTCAGTTGAATTAATAGTTCTACAAATAACTCCCAATGCAAAGACTACATCAAATTCTAATCCTTTACTCATATGTATTGTTAATATTTGAACAGCATCATCAAAAAAAGAAGAAGATTTTTTTAAATCTTCTTTTAAAAAATTCAATATTTTATTATTCGTTAATCTATTTTTATTCTCTTCTTCTAAAAAAAGCTCCATTATCTGAATAGTATCAAAATAAAAAAAGAGATCTTTTTTTATTATTCTTTCAGAAACAGACTCATTGCCCCATTTAGTATTTAAAAATTCTCTAAAAAAAGAAGATAGATTTTTTTCTTTTAAAATAGTATTTAAATAACAAAATTTTAAAACCATTTCTTCTATGTTTTCTTCTCTTAAATCTGAAGAGATATATTCTCCTAACATAGCTATCTTTATCTTATTTATATCTTTTGGATAGATAACAGCTGATAGAATTTCAGAAAAAGCTTTAGCAGCATGAGATTCTGATAAAGAAAGAGCTCCTTTAGAAAAAGCTTTTAAATTGTTTTTTTTAAAAAATCTTTTTATCCTATTAGCTTGATACCTGTCTTTAACTAAAATAGCAATCTCTTTAGATTTAATATTTTCTTTAATTTTAAAAATCTCTTTTGCTATATAAGGGAAAAAAACCTCTTCTTCTAAATAAGATGAGGGAACTCTTTTTGTTTTTACACTCTCTTTACCAATAAAAAAATGGATTCCTTTTTCTTTTCCTGATTCTTTTTTATCTACAAAATTAAGAGGTGTATATTTAATATTTTTTTCTAATTTAGGTAATTTTAACCAATTTGAAGAAAACTCTTCAGAAAAAATATTATTTAAAGCTTTTACTAACTTTGGATGAGAACGAAAATTAGTATCAAGACAGGAAATAGAAGATGCATCAAAAGATTTTAAAGCTTTAAAATAAGTATATAAATCTGCATTTCTAAAAGAATAAATAGATTGTTTAGGATCTCCTATAAGATAAAAAGCTTCAATAGCTTTGCAATTAAAAAAAGTTTTTTTGAAAATATTCCATTGTATAGGATCAGTATCTTGAAATTCATCTATAATAATTGCTCTATATCTATCCTTTAGATTTTTTATAAAAGATTTATTATCTAAAGCCTTATCAATCTTTATTAAAACATGATCAGGATTGAAAATATCTTCCTCTTTTAAATTTTTTTTTATCCATACAGATATATCATAAGAAAGATTTTTTTTCATAAGATTGATATCTAAAGACTTTTGAATTAATGCATAGATATTTTTTTTTGAAAATTCAAAAAAATAGGGACATAATAACTTTTGTGAAAAATTTTTTTTCTTTTTATTAGAATCAGACAAAAATTGAAATAGAGTTGCCTTTGTTTTTAAAATTTCTTCAAATTCTTTTTTATTACACTTTTTTTTTTCTAGTATATTTACAAATAATTTCAATTGTTTTTTTAAATCAATAGACTCTACATTTTTTATCTTTTTATAAAATTTTTCTAAATTATCAAAATCTTTAAAAACATCAGCAGAGAAATTCTTTTTTTTAAATTTTAAAAGTTCCTTATTAAATTTTTTTAAAAAATTAAATTGAAAAATATCTTTTTTTTTAAAAATAGAAAAATTTTCAAAATTCTCTAGAAGAGACCTCTTTTTATTATGTTTTTTTAAAAAAAGAAAAAATTGTTCAAAATTATACTTTTTCAAATCTATAAAATACTGAAAATAATCCATTATGAGAACTTCTAAATTTTTTTGATAAAAAATTTCATCAGTTAAATTAAAAATCTCTTTACCTTCAAAAAAAAAAGTTTTAAGAGCAAAATAACAAAAACTATGTATAGTAAATATCTGAGCTTGTTCAAAAGAATCTAATGCAAGATTAAGAAGAGCTAAAGTTTTTTCCTTTTTTTTAAAATAAGGTTTTAAATAATCAAAAGCATCGATATTTTCATTTTCTAAATCATAAATACTCTTTTCAATAGTTTTTCTAATCCTAATCTTTAAATCTCTAATAGCAGCATTGGTAAAGGTAACTATTAATATTTGATCTAAAAAAAGAGGGTATTTTTTTTCTATGATAAGCCTTACCAAAATATGCTCTATAGCAAATGTTTTCCCAGTACCAGCAGAAGCTTTAATAAAATGCTTCCCAAAAATCTCTGTATCTTTATTTAAAAAATCAAATGCTTTCATAAGATCTCACAATTATCGGTTAACTCTAAAAAGGTATCTTTTAAAAAAGAAGACCATTTATTAAATATTTTTTCTAAATCAACTTTCTTTTCAAAAAACTTTTTTAAATAAATATCTTCATAAAAATTATTTTCTTTTGAAGAATTAACTGCTTTCTTAAAAAAACTAACATCTTTAAAAAGCAAAGTCTCACTCCAATCATAAACCATCGGAGATATATTAGAAAGAGCTCTCTCATAATATCTTATAAATTTTATTAGGGCTTTATCTATATCAAAATCTTTAAAAACAACTTTTTTCTTTGTCTTAATACAAAAAATATTTTTTTCTACTCTTTTTAATCTCTCAGCTGCTTTTAAAAAAATAAGTATTTTAGGCCAATTAGCAATGATATTTTTTAGCTTGCTATCAGAAAATAATATTAACCCCTTTTCTGAAATATTTTTAATTTTCCCTCTAATCTTTATCCTTTTACCATCAATGTTGATTTCAAAAGCTGAAAAAATTTTATCCTGATCATTTTTTACTATATTTTCTTTTTCCAAAAAAAATAAAAAATCAAACATCTTTTCTATCTTTAAATATTTTAAATTATCTAAATATTTTTTTATTTCTGCTTTTAACTCTCTTTTGGCTGCTTCTTTTATATAACCAGAAGGAAAGACTCCCTCTTTTTCTAAATTTTTTAAAACTATTTTTTCACCTCCATAAATCATGCTTTGTAAAATTCTATATCTATCAGAAAAAGTTAAAAAAAATGTTTTTTCTTCTTTTTTTTCTAAAAAAATTTTAAAAACTTTATTAAAATAAAACTTAATTGGATTATTAGCTAAAAAGATAAGATCTCTAATATCTATAATTTCAGAAATTTTGTTATCGAGAAATTTTTTAAAATCAAAAAAAGAATTTTTTTCTTTCTCTAAATAATATTTTTTTGCTTGCAAATAGTTTTTTTCAGAAAAACTATAAAATCCTTTTTTACCTTGAAAATAGTTTTTATCAAAAGAAAGTAGGGGATGGGTAAATATTAAAGATGAACTTTTTTTCTTTTTCATAACCTTATCGATAAATGATAAAATATCTTTTATCAAAATAGCCATATCTCTTTTATGTCCATCCTCTGAAATGTTTACATAACTAAAATATAAATGCTCCTCTGCTAAAAGAATCCCTCTTAAAAAAAAATCCTTTTTTATATCTGTTATCGTAGGAAAATATTTTTCTTCTAAAAGATTTAAAGAAGAAAAATTCTCTTTTTTAAAGAAATCCTCTTCCATTCCTAAAAAACATATTACTTTCGCAGGAAGTATCCCCTCTAAAGAAGAGAAGCTAATAACATTTGTCATATTTGCTTGATAGGAAGAACGTTTATATTCAAAAGCTTTTGTTAAATATTTAAAAATAATATCGAATTCAAATACTTTATCTTTAAATTTTTTATTAAGGAAGGAGAGATCAGAAATAAATTTTTTATAAGAAAAAAACTCTTCCTCTAAAAAAAAATTTTTTTCTATGATTTCTTCTATTAAATTCTTCCAATCTTTTAAATTAAAAAAATTACCCTCCTCAAATTTCTTTATATCCTCTTTAAGTGATTCAAATACTTTTATAAAATTTTCAAAAAGATCTATATCTGAAAAATTCAATTGGTCGATAGGAACTTCTATAGAATAATCTATCTTTTCTGATCTGCTTTCATAAATAAAACTGCTTAAAATCCTTTCAATACCATGTTCCCATGTGGTTATATTAGTTGTTTTTTTATTTTTTAATATTTTTTTTTTATGCTCCAAATCGATGCCAAAATTAATATTTGCTTTTTCTATCCATCCTTTCAATACCTCTACATCCTCTTTAGAAAACTTATGTTTTAATTGAAAATTTAAATTATCAAAAAGATCAAAAATATTTTCTTTTGTCCATCTACTATTAACTAAAGAAAAAAGCTTCAAAATACCTTGAGATAAAAAACTTAAACTACCATTTTTTATATCTTTTATCTTATACTTCAACTTGCTGCCACCAAATACAAAATGGATATAAGACACATATTTATCTATATCATCCGACACTACAATAATATCAGATAAAGAGAGGTTCTTTTCTTTTATTATATTTAAAATATAATTATGCAAGATCTCCATCTCTCTAATTTTAGAAGAAGCTTCATGAATTTGAACAGAATCACAATCAAATTCTACCCTCTCCTCCGTTAAATAGAGCATATTTTTTTTTATAGAAGAGAGTAAAGAATTTTCCTTAGGCTCTAAATACTCTTCAATAAATTCACTCTCTTCATTATCCATTATTTTAAGATATTTTTTTTGAAGAGTTCCAATATTGGCTAAAAGATGGTTACTATTTTTTAAATATCCTAAAAGATCTAAAAATCCCTTTTCTGAATGGTTTCTTTTTTTAAAATACTCTTTTATAAAAAGGGTAACCTCTCTATAAGAAAGCAGATCCTGCCAAAACTGTTTACATGGAGAAAGAAGATAATAATTAACCTGATAAGGTATTTTTTCTAGCAAGGAAAAATATATGTTTGGCATGTGGGAAATTAAAAAAAAATTAATTTCTAATTTATAATTTAATTTCTTTATCTTTAGATCTTTAAACTCTTTTAAAGGATATGTCCATTCATCTTTAAAAACTTTATTAAATAAAAAAATTTGCCAATTACTATTTTCTCGAAAATTTAACTTCTCTCCAAAAGATCCATATATTAAAAACAATTCAGCTATCTTATCCGATAAAAAATTAATACGTTTTTTAGAAAAAGAACCTTTTTTATTTTTTAAATAATCAAAAAAATTAAAAAAACTGCTTGATAAATTTTTTTCAGCTTTTTTTTCCAAAAGATCTAATATAGCCTGCTCAATAGCAAAGTTTAAATGCATTTTATTAGGAAATATTTTTTTTTCTTTAAAGATAAATTGATTAAAAAAATCTAAAATTTTTTTTAATTCTAAAAATTTTATAAATATAGAAAGATCTTCTTTAGCAAACTTTTGTAAAATCCATTCTTTTACATGAAAATTAGGAATAAAAACTATTTTTTTTATAGAAAAAGAAAGATCTTTTGTTAAATCTTTTTTTAATTTTTCATATAAAATATTTAAATCATTACTAAAATATATTTTTGACATTTTTCTTTAAAAAAGCTGTTATTTTTTATAATAAGAATGTATCTTAGAATATTAAAAAAAAAGTAAAATATTATGATTTTTAATAAATTAAAAAAAAATATCTCATTTCATTTTTTAAATGCTACCCAATTTCTAGGCGCTTTAAATGATAATGTCTTTAAACTTTTAATAATCTTTTGGTTAATATATATCCAAGGAATAAGTAAAACTAACATAATATTATCTTTAGCAGGTGCAATTTTTGTTATTCCCTTTCTTTTATTCTCAGCAGCAGCAGGTGTTTTAGCTGATCGTTTTAGTAAAAGAAATATAATAGTCTCAATGAAAATAGCAGAAGCAGCAATCATGATGGTTAGTTTATTTGCAATAATATTTAACTGGCAAATAGGTATTTTTATATTGCTATTTTTCATGGCAAGTCAAAGCTCTATTTTTGGTCCTTCAAAATATGGAATCATACCTGAAATTGTGCCAAAAGAAAAGATATCTAAAGCAAATGGAATATTAACCTCCCTAACTTATTTAGCAATAATAATTGGAACTTTTTTAGCAGCATTTATAACAGATATAACTAAAAAAAATTTTTCTTTAGCAATATGTTTTTGCATATTAATTAGCATAGCTGGTTTATTAACAAGTATAAAAATAGAAAAAACAGCTGCAAAACATTCTAAAAAAAGGATAAATCCTTTTTTCATATATGAAATATATAAGACATTAAAACTATCTTACAAAAGAAAATATCTCCTACCCTCTATTTTTGGAGTAGGGTTTTTTCTTTTTATTGGAGGTTTTGTGCAGTTAAACACCATTCCTTTTGCTATACAAGCATTAAATCTAGATGAGGTTGGCGGAGGATATCTTTTTTTATCCACAGCTATAGGAATAGCTATAGGAGCTTTATTAGCTGGAAAGATTTCAAAAAACAATGTAGAATTAGGTATTTCTTGCATTTCTGGATTTTTTACATCTATTTTTTTAGTAATGCTTGGGTTTTGTTCCAGCATATTTATAACTGTGATAGTTTTAATTTTTTTAGGAATATCTGGTGGTATGTTTTTAATTCCCTTCGAAGCTTTTTTACAAATAAAAAGCCCAGAAAAAAAAAGAGGACAAATTATAGCATCTGCTAATTTTTTAAGCTTTTTTGGGGTTTTGCTGGCATCTTTACTTTTATATTTGTTAAATGAGCTTTTAAAATTACATGCTGCTAATAGTTTTATAATATTGGGAATAATTGCTTTAACTTTTAACTTAATAAATACCGGAAGGATTTCTGATCTTTTTATTTTTTATATTTCAAAAATCTTTTTAAATCCCTTCTACAAAATAGATATTTCTAATCTTCCTAAAAAAGATCTTATAATAATCTCAGAAGAATCTTCTTTTGCAAAAAACCTCTTTTTATTTTCAAAAATAGAAAATTTAAAATTGATAAAAATAAAAAAAGGATTTTCTTTTTATAGAATCTTTGATTCTTTTTTATCCATTTCAAAAAATAAACTTTATTCTTTAAATAATAAAATTAAAAAATTACAAGAAAAAAATATCAATATATGTCTTCTTTTAAAAAATATTTCTGATGATAAAAAAAATGAAATTCTAAAAAATTTAAAAAATGTTTTTCTTATAAAAAAAGAAAAAACAGATAAAAAACAAAAAGTAATTTTTTATAAAATGCATTTATAAATATAAAATGTGTTCTTTTAAATCAAGTTTTGATTAGAACAATAGGAGATATTTTTGTAGTAAACATAACTAAATATTACAAAGATTATTTTTTCTATAGAAATCTCTTCCTTAAAAAGCATATATAAATTCAATTTCAAAAAGAGAATATTTCATTTTTGGACCTATATCATAATCCAAATTTCTCGATGCTTCAACATCCATAAGTAAAGTAAGATTATTTGTTAAAGCATACAAAAACTCTACCTTTATCCCTTTATAATTACCACTACCCACAGCATCTTCTTTTGTAGTATCAGGCCCTCTTCCATAATTATCTACAGTATAAAATCCAATTCCCGCAGCATTACCTCTCTTTACTCCTCCTACATCAAAATCTGGAATGGCTTGAGCTCCCACTATTTGATAATTAACATCTAAAGCCCAATCTCCTTTTTTTTGAACTCTTCCAACTGAAAATCCTACATATCCACCATATTCAGCTTTTTCCTTACCAGTAAGATCTTTTACAGGTCTTGCTGCATGATTTAAAAGACCTGATAGATAAAATTTAACCAATCTTTGGTTTTCTCCAACATTAAATTGATATCCTAAAATAAGCTGAGATATTAAAAATCTAAAACTCAATCTTTTTCTTTCTTTTTTATACCATTTTTTCCATGAAATAAATGAATACTTTGTAAAAAAACCAGTATTTCCAATTCTAAGAAGATCTATTTCCCCAACATATGCATAGTGGTTTTTTCTATCATCTACTAAAAGAGCTGCTAAATCTGTACTAAAATTTCCTATAGATTCAAAACTTTTACTAAACCTTAAATCAATTCCATCAAATAAAGAAGAAAATTCTATTTTAGAATCAAATACATCTCCTAAATTTCTTCTTCCTATAGTTCCAATTATTGAAAAGGTTTCTCCTTCATAAAACTTACCACCTAAATAACATCTTTCTAATGCTATTTTATTAGTAACGCCACTAACTTGCCCCATATCATTATCGAATTCTAATTTTACAGAAGCCCATGTCCTATCTGCTAAATAATCCAACATAAAATTAAATTCTACATCATATGCATAAGCAGGTTTATTAGTAGCTCCTCCTCTTCCTCTTTGTTCCACTCCATCCTTTTTTTCATTAATACCTTGAAATTCCGTTCTAACTTCTCCACTTAAAGAAAGGTCTCCTCCAATCTCTTTTACCGTTACCAATCTTTTTGTTTTTATCCATCTTCTTAAAGCCATCATATCGGGATCTTCCTGTTTCCCTTCATATGTATCTTCTTGAGAAAAAGAATAAGAAAGAAAAAATAAAATATTTAAAAACAATAAAAATTTTTTCATTTTTTTATTAAATAAATTGAAGTTTAAAAAAAAGAATTCTTTTTTTTCAAATAAAAAAATTAAAATCTAAACTCGCCATTAATAGTTACGGCTTCTTCATCTATCAATCTAACTTCTGCATTTAAAAGAAAATATTTAGAAGAAGAAAGAGAGCATCCTAAAGCCATCCCAAAATTATTTTTACTCTTCATATATAATTCACTTGAAAAATTTGAACCTATAATACAATTATCAATCGCTAATTTTGCTTTAGCTTTTGAATATTTTGC
>Ga0111177_114_pt1 | contig 23821 bp, 25 predicted proteins | sample DeeMarSWOR324_28_FD_80230 | JGI IMG/M metagenome (GOLD analysis project Ga0111177, IMG submission 80230) | Chlamydiae bacterium SM23_39
TTGTACATGAAGGAGAACCCTACGATATAGATAAAGCTAGAGAATTGTTAGTATATGCAGCAGAGGTTTTTTTAAATGAATTTAACTCTTTTGAAAAGATCCGTCCCTATTTAGCTAATTATCCTTTTACTAGTAAAAATATAGATCTTAGTATTTTTTTTCATGATGAAAAAAATAATAGCTATGCCTCTCCGCATTTAACTTATGTTTTTTTAGGATATGGAGAAACAGTAAACTATGTTAAAAAAAATGAAAACAATCAATTTCAAACAGTTCATGAAGAAACATATGAAGAAGCATTAGCTATCGTTAACAAGAATAATTCAAAAAAATAACAAAATTAAAATTTAATTTTATCTAGTTTTATATCTGAAAATTTTTTTTTATACATAAAATTTTTTTTTATTTGGGGAAATAAAAAAGATTATGTTTATAATGCATTTATTGTTTTTTAAATATTTGAAAATGAAATTTATAAAAATAAGTAAATTTATTGTTTTTATTTTTGTTATATCTAGTTTTTTCTGGTTAACTAATTCTAAAATTTTTATTAAAAATCAAAAATCTCAACCCTTAAAAAACCATTATGGAGTTAGCCATGATCAAACAGATAATGTAAAAAAAGCATTAGAAAAACTACCAATAAAATATAGACATAGGATGCATATAGTATCTATATGCCCATCTGAAATAATGAGTAGAAAAAAAGAGATTCACTGTTTTAACTATGTATATAAAAAATACCCTATTTTATATGTTATTTCTTCTAATGCTAATAATAAATTACCCGAATTTATCCTTTTTGATATACATCCTACTGCTCAAAAATTTTATTTAGAGATATATGGTGATACCTATCAACAATTAGTAAAAGATTACAAAGATGAACTCTCAAAAATGTTTATAGAGATGAGAAATGATAAAATCTAAAAAATTGATTACTTTTATAATAGTTTTATTAGGAGTTTTTTTTCTAACCAACAATTTTTTTAATAAAGAGCCTGAAGATCTGATTTTAGAAAAAAAAGTTATGATCAAAACAATAAAAAAATTAAAAAAAGAAAAAAATTTGTTTTGTATAGGATTTGGAGGGTTTGGAAAGGAAAAAATAAAGATCTCTTCATTAAGCTTTACACATGGAGAACCATGTAATATCGATAAGGCTAGAGAACTATTAGTATATGCAATAGAACTCTTTTTAAATGAATTTAACTCTTTTAAAAAGATACATCCCTACCTAGAAAACTATCCATTCACTAATAAAAATGTAGAAGTAAGAATCTTTTTTGAAAATAAAAAAAGAAATACTATCTCTTCATATATATCAGTTGTTTCTTTAACTCGAGGAAAGATCTTTTATAAAATTGATGAAAATAATTCTTTAATAACCGTTTATGAAGAACCATACGAAAGAGCATTAAATTTTATAAAAAGAAAGAACCATTCATAAAATATTATATAATAGATTCTATATCTTTATACTCAAACTTTAAATCTCTAGCTACTTCTTTATTAGTAACGTTCCCTAAAAATAAATTTAATCCATTTCTTAAATGCTTATCTTCCAAAATTGATTTTTTATATCCTAAATTAGCTATTTTAACAGAATAAGGTGAAATAGCATTACTTAAAGCTGAACTAGTAGTTTTAGGACAATCCCCTGGAATATTAGCAACACAATAATGAATAACTCCCTCAATTTCATATGTAGGATTAGCATGAGTTGTAGGCTTAGATGTTTCTACACATCCACCTTGATCTATAGATACATCAATAATAACAGATTTCCTTTCAATTAATTTCAACATATCTCTAGTAATAATTCTTGGAGCTTTAGCTCCTTTAATAAGAACTGCTCCAATAATAAGATCTGCTTTTTTCAAAGATTCTTTCAAAGATTCTTCAGAAAAATAAATAGTTTTTAAATAGGGACCATAAAGAGTATCTAATTCTTTTAATCTATTCACATTGATATCAAAAACTTCAACATCAGCACCCATCGCTAATGCTTCTTTCAAAGCATACTCTCCAACAATTCCTCCTCCAATCACAACAACATGAGCTTTTCTAACTCCCGGCAACCCTCCTAAAATAACACCTTTCCCTGCATTAGATTTTTGTAAAAGAGAAGCTCCTTTTGATATAGCTATTTTCCCCGCTGCCATACTCATAGGAATTAAAAGAGGAAGGTTGTTATTATCATCAGTAACAGTTTCAAAAGCTATACCTATTATCTTTTTTTTAATAAGCTCCTGTGTCAACTCTCTATCAGCTGCTAAATGTAAATAACAAAAAAGTATCTGTTTTTCTTTTAATAGAGGTATTTCTTTTTTTTGAGGTTCTTTCACTTTTATAACCATCTCAGATTGATATACTTCTTCTAAACTATTCACTATCTGAGCTCCACTCTTCTTATACATCTCATCAAAAAATCCATTTTCTTTACCAGCATCTTTCTGCACAACCACCTCATGTTTATTTGCAACTAATGTTGCTACAGCATTAGGTGTTAAAGATACTCTAAATTCATTATCTTTAATTTCTTTAGGTATGCCTATCTTCATATATTTAAATCTCCTTTAAAAACAATTTTAGGATTTGAAGATATTTTTAATCTATCATTTTCAAAAAAAACCTCTATATCTCCATATTTAAAAGCCATCTTTCTTTTTTTAAAATTATAAGCTTTAGCAACAGCTATAGCAGCAGTACCACAGCTATATGTCTCCTCTTCAACTCCCCTTTCATATGTTCTAACAAATATTTTTTCTTTATCTATTCTAGCAAAATTTATATTGATACCATCCTTAAAAAATCTTTTTATTTTTTTTGCAAAATAATTAATATCCAAACTATCGATATCTTTTAAAAAAGAAACAAGATGAAGCACTCCTGAATCTACCAATATAAAATTGAATTTTTTATTTTCTATTTTTTTAGAAAAACTATCAATTATTTTAGGAGGATCAATATAAAAACAAATTTTACCTTTTTCATATAAACCTAAAGCTTTTTTTGATAAAGTTTTTATCATAATCTCTTTTTTTAAATCTTTTTTTAAAAGCTTTTCAAATATAAATTTAAAAGAACAAAAAAGAGCATTACCACAACATAAAGCTTCAGATCCATCTTTATTAAAAATATTTATCTTATAACAATCTTTTAGTTTTTTTAAAAAAATGATTCCATCAGCTCCAATATTCAATTTTCTAAAACATAATTTTTTAATATCTACAAAACTATTTACATTATAAAAAAGAATAAAATCATTTCCTAAATTATGACATTTATAAAATTCCATCTATCTCTTCAGGATTATCTATAATCTTATCTAAAAGTCCAAATTTCATAGCTTCTTCTGGTGTCATCCAATTATCTCTATCAATAGCTTTTTCAATAATTTTAACATCTTTAGAAGTAGCTTCAGAATATATTTTAACAATCAAATTTCTTGTTTTTAACATCTCTCTTGCTTGTATATCTAAATCTGTAGCTTGACCTCTAATGACTCCGCTTATCAAAGGTTGATGGATCATTATTCTAGAATATTTAGTAGCAAACCTTTTACCTTTAACAGCAGCTAATGACAAAAGAGATCCCATAGAAGCAGCAAGACCTGTGATTAAAGTATATACTGGGGAAGATAAAAGTTTTATCTGATCAAATATAGCAAAACCTGAGTCAACAGCTCCTCCTGGTGAATTTATCACAAATAAAATAGGTTTTTTAGGATCTTTCCAATTCAAATACCATAATTTCCTGATAATATCTTTTGCACTCTCTTGATCTACTGCATCGGATAAAAAAATTCTTCTTTTCTCTAAAAGAAAATTTTCAATTTTCTCATTAACTGTTTTAAATTCTTCTTTTTTTTCCATATTACCCCTCTCAAATTATTATTTCTGGATATAAAGGAAACTCTTTTAAAAGCTGAGCTATTCTATCTTTACCTTTCTCTAAAGCATTTTTATCTACTTCAACTTCTGCTTTAGATTTTTTACCATTTTTAATAATAGATCTTGTATTTTTTAAAATTTCAAAAATAATCTCTCCCAACTCTTTCATCTGCTCTTCTTTCATACCTAAGGTAGTAACAGCTGGAGTACCTATCCTAATACCAGATGTATACCAAGGACCATTTTCATCTAATGGGATAGTATTTCTATTTACTGTTATATGTGCTTCTCTAAGTGCTTTCTCTGCTTGCCTTCCTGTTATTCCAAAACTTTTATTAACATCGACTAAAAGAAGATGGTTATCTGTTCCATCTGTTATTATTTTAGCTCCTAAAGATTTTAATTTTTCTGCTAATGCAACAGCATTTTTTACAATATTAGAAGCATAATCACAAAATTCTTTACTATTAGCCTCTTTAAAAGCTATAGCTTTAGCTGCAATAACATGAGGCATAGGTCCACCTAATACTAAAGGACAGCCCTTATCTATAACATCTTTAAATTCCTCAGTACATAAAATAATTCCTCCCCGAGGACCTCTTAAAGTTTTATGAGTAGTAGAAGTTATGATATCAGCATATCCTACAGGATTATATTCTCCCTTCATAACTTTCCCTGCAACTAATCCTGCAAAATGGGCCATATCAACCATAAAAACAGCTTTAACACTATCAGCTATCTCTTTCATTTTAGCAAAATTTATAAGTCTTGGATAAGAAGAATACCCTGCAAGTAATATTAAAGGTTTTTCTTTTTTTACCTTTTCCTGAATTTTTTTATAATCCAACATACAACTTTTTGGATCTACCTCATAAGAATGAGATATCATCATTTTAGAAGAGATATTATGTCTATACCCATGCGTTAAATGACCTCCTGAACTTAAAGCCATTCCCATTATCTTTTGATTTATAAGCAACTCTCTTATTTTTTCATATTCTTTATCTGTAAGTTCTTCTAACTTCTTATTGAATTTCTCCAACTCTCTATTTTGAACTTTTTGAATTATTATAGCCCAATAAGCCACCATATTAGCATCAGCTCCAGAATGGGGTTGAACGTAAACATGATCCACACCAAATATTTTTTTAGCTTCTTCTATTGCTAAACTTTCAACAGTATCTACATTATCGCATCCAGCATAAAATCTTTTTTTAGGAATTCCTTCACTATATTTATCAGTAAATAAATTACCCATAGCTAACTGTACAGCTAAAGAAGAGTAATTCTCTGAAGCTATCATTTTTAAATAACTTCTCTGATCTTTTAATTCTTGTACAATACTATCAGCTACTTCTTTAGATATTTTTTGTATATGATCTAACCCTGCTAAAAAAGCTATAACACCACTATTTTTTCCTTTTTTTTCTAAATATTTATCTAAATACATAAAATCCTCAAAATATTTTTTTAAAAAAATCTTTTAAAATTATTCAACAAATCCTACACTCTTATATTTCTGTATCGCATCAAATATTTCACTATATGAATCTTTATTAGAGCTTTTTGCAATATTCACAGATTCTGCATATTTCTCTTTATGAGCAAATCTACGACTTCCATTACCATCATAAATAGCATAAATAACATTTCCATAATCTGCCGTACCAATTATTAAATTACCTCTTTCTCTATCCTCAAAAAAAATCCTTATCTTTACATCTTCATTGGTAAAGGGATGATGAGATAGATAAGGTCTAACATTTTCATCTGTATTAATCTCATTTAAATATAGATCTACTGCATATACTAAAAGCTTTCGAACATTTATTAGATCAAAAGGACCTTGTTTCATACTTTTAAATCCTAATGCAGGTTTTTCCACTACCTTTGTTGCATCTTTATTTCCTATTATAACTAATTTTAATTGTTTTTCTTTTTCTAATTTTTTAACAGTTCTAGTTATTATTGCTGATGAAGCTTCTATCTTTAACATAGATTCATCTTTCACAGTTTTATTCAACTCTTTTCCTTTCATTTTAACAACAATAAAATTATATCCAATCAATAAAAAAACTAATGAAAAAATAGAGATAAAAATAATATTTTTTTTATTCATTTTAATAAACTTCATTTTCACCCTCAAATTTTTTTAGTATATATTTTTCTTATTTATAAATAAACTCTTTATTTTTTCTTTTAGGGAAGTTGAATTTAAATTTTTGATTTTATTGATTACTTATGAAAATATGAAAAATGGCAAAAAATTTTTATATACTTTATTACTTATAAAAAATTCTTATTAATGTTTCCAATTCAATATCTGTACTAAGACTATCTATTTTAGAATTTAATTCTTTTATAATTTCTTCTAACTCTTTTTTCCTATCATTAGATATGTCAAGATAATTTTTTGGTTTTTGAGAAAGAGGATTATCAATAGAGGTTGTTTCAGCTATATCTTTTACATAATTACATAAGTCAAATAATTCTTTTTTTGATAATTTTTCTTCCATTTTTTCTATCATCTGATAAAGAATGATGGATTTAATATATCCATTTTTTATATAATTTTTAGCTGTATCAATAGCATCCTCTTTATATTTATCTCTTATAAATAGATTTATTAATTTTTCATAACATTTTTTTACATCGTCCATCAACTCTTCAGGGATCTCTTTGGGAATTTCATTTAATACTTGTTGTGCTTTTATTAAAAGTTGTTTAGTAGAATTTTTAAATCTTTTAGTTGTGTTACCTAAATGTTTCTTTTTAATAGAACTGTAGCTGAATAAATAGTTATCAACAATCAAGGAACATATAGATTTTATTTTTAATTCCTCTTCTTGCTCCTCTTGCAATTGAAAAATAGTTTCTTCCGTTCTTTCTAAATCTTTTATTATTTTTTCAATCTCTTCTTCATAAGATTTTTTTGACTCTCGACTAATCTTAACATTTAATTTCAATTTATCTCTTATATCATTTAACTCTTCCAAAATATTTTCTTTTGTTTTTCCATCTTTATTATAACTATCATTTAAAATGTTAGTTGCATATATAGCTTTTTCTATGCAGTCACCCATTAAGGAGCAGTCACCCATTAAGGAGGGATTTTTTGACTCTTCATAAAATTTATCATATAATTTAATTATCTCTACAAGTTTTTCAAGTTTTTCATCTCTTTTTTCTGATGAAAAATATTTTTCCTCTACTTCTAAAATCCCCACAACACTTTCTAAGATTAATAAAGCATTTTCTGTTGGATTTGAAAGTTTTTTATAGGATTCTATTCCAAAAGATACTAAATTCAAAAAGAGTACTTTTTTATCCGAATCTTTCTTACTAGATAAAACTATGCGATAATCATCTATTTCTTTTAACACTTCAGTTATAAATTGGTTTTCATTTTTACCTTCGTTAAATAAAATTTCTTTTAATTCTTGTATATCATAATTATTCTGAAAATTTTTAAGTTCAAAATACATCTGTTCTTTAGGTTTTAAGAAGGGGAAATAATAAAAAAGGGTATTTTTTATTTTTTCAACTGTAGCACACACAGCATCTCGAGGTTTTACCCAACAATAATTATGAATATCATTTTTTGTTTTAGAAATTTTTGTTGAAATATCTTTTTTAATTTTTTCAATTTTTTCCTTAGTTTTATTTACTGCATCTGACACTTTTGAAGGGAAGTTAATTATTGTATCTACAACCTTATGAATCCTATTAAAATTTATCATAACACAATAATTTTACCTTAAATTACCTTAATTTAGCAACCTTTTTTATCATTTAAAAAAATTGCTTTATATAAAAAATTTTTAAAAATAATCTCTTTTGTTTCTTGTATTTAAGAAAAAAAAATGAGATAATGCAAAAATTTATGTAAGAGAAATTTTAATGAATTTAAAAAAAGTTAATGAAATCCTTTTTTCAAGAGGTACCTACGAAGTAGAAATAGATCATTTTTGGACTTTTTTAAAATTATCTGATAATGCTGAAATTTTAGATTTTTTCTGTACCTGTGAAAAAAAGAGATGTATCCATATAAAAACAGCATACAAATACCTTATAAGAGAAAAAAAACCTCTTCATATAATATTCGAGAACTCTTTTTTTAATATTTTATTTCAAATAGCTTATAACAGATACAAAAATATCAAAAAAGAAGATTCTTATCTTTTTAAAAGAGGTAAAAAAATTTTTTTAATTAAGCCTTTAAAAAATAAAAAAAAATTTTTTGATATCATTGAAGATAATAAAGAAAAAAATTTAAAAATCTCTTCTTTTTCTTTTGAGGAAATACAAGCATATAAAGAAAATAGAGCATCAGATAAAATTTTATATGAGCTCTCTTTTTTTCAAGATATCGCAAAAGAACTTTTTTTTCTTAAAGAAACCAACAATTATAAGATAAACTTTTTTTTCCAAAACAATTTTCCCAATAGTGTTGAAATAGTTTTTGAAGATATCATTATAAAATTAGATTTTTTTGATGAAGATTTTGAAAAGATTATCCCTACTTTAAATACTATCAAAAGTAATCTTTTTTTATTAGATTATGAAGAGGGAATAGAAAATATTGAATATCTTAAAGATAAAAGACTTTTTAAAATAAGTAAGAAAAAAGAATTTTTAGAAAAAATAGATAATCTAAAAAAAGAAAATTATAAAATTTTTAATGGTTGGATATATTTTTTTAAAAAAGGATTTTTAAAAAAAGAACAACCTATTTTTTTTAAAAAGGATATTGTAGAAGCAGATATTCTATTAAACTACCCCTCCCTTCTACAAAGATTTTTTACCATCAATTATTCTCCTAAAAAAGCCAAATATAACCTTTTTTTCGATAAAAACAATAATTTACATCTCTCTTTATATATTTTTGAAAAAGAAGAAATATCAGATTATTTAATACCTTGGATATATATAGAAAATAAAGGATTTTTTTTAGTTGAAGAAGATCTTTTTTTAAAAAAAGAAAAAATAGTTTTAAAAAAAGATATTTCAGATTTTGTAGATCAATATAAATTTTTTCTTCAAAATACAAAAAATTTCAAAACCCATTTCGGAGCTTTTCAAGAAGAGATAACATATAAATTTGAAGAGGATCTGTTCTTTTTCTCTAAAATCCAAAATAAACATTTTAAAGAAATGGTAGATTTTGGAAGGTGGATATATGTAGATAAAAAAGGATTTTTTGAAAAGAAAAAAGCTCCTACCAAAATAAAAGGAGGAATGGTTGTTAGAAGAAAAAATATCTCTAATTTTATCTCTTCTAACAAAGAAGAACTTTTCCAAATAAAAAACTTTTTTTTCACAAATAATCCCATTAAAAGAATAGGCATAATAATAGATCTAAACAATGCTATAACAATAACCCCAAAAATAGAGATTAAAGAAGAGTACCAAAACAAAAAAATAATATTTATCTATCCCTTTTTATACATAGAAAAAAAAGGTTTTTTCGAAATACCTAATAATTGTAGATTACCAAAAGATTATGAACAAAAAAAAGAGATAGCAGAATCCAATTTAGACTATTTTTTTAATTATGAAATAGATAGATTAAAACCTTTTATAATCTCTATAGATCAAAGACTACAAAAATATAAATTTTTAAATCTTAAACTCAACTCAATAAAAAAAGAGGGGAAAAAATATATTCTATCTTTTGAATATATTTCAGATATTGGAAAGATAAATATTGTAGATATATATAAAAACAAAGATAAAAAATATTTTTTTTCTAAAGCAGGATGTTTAGATCTAACTAATGAAAGATTTGAATGGATAAAAAATTTAGATAAACAAGAAATTATGGAAAGAAAAAAAATAAAAATAGGTCTTCTCAAATGGATAAAACTATCAGCTATGGAAGATATAATTTATCCTAAAATAGGAAGATATAAAAAGGAATTAGAAAAAATATTAAAAAGCTTAAAAACTTTTGAAGTTAAGCAATCTCTAGATTTATCTTATTTAAATGCTATTTTAAGAGAATATCAAAAAAAAGGAGCTTTATGGCTTTGGTTTTTATATTCTTTTGGATTATCTGGCATCTTATGTGATGAGATGGGGTTAGGGAAAACACATCAAGCTATGGCTCTTTTAGCATCTTCTCATAAATACAAAAAAAATAGATATCTGGTAGTTTGTCCTACTTCAGTGATATATCATTGGGAAGATCTTTTAAAAAGATATTTAAAAGAGTTAAAAATATCTGTTTATCATGGAATTTTAAGAAGTTTAAAAGATGATTTTGATATTTTATTAACTTCATATGGTCTTACAAGAATAGATGAAGAGATAGCTGAAATAGATTTTGAGATGGCTATATTTGATGAAATTCAAATAGCTAAAAATAAAAATTCTCAAGTCCATCAATCTTTAAAAAAGATAAAAGCTAAGATGAAATTAGGATTAACAGGAACTCCTATAGAGAATAGGTTGATAGAACTTAAAAATTTATTCGATATAATTCTACCCTCCTTTTTTCCTGAAGAGAAATTTTTTAAAAATTTCTTTGTTATTCCAATAGAAAAAGAACATGATAAAAACAAAAGAAAGCTATTAAGTAAATTAATAAAACCTTTTATCTTAAGAAGAAAAAAAGATGATGTTCTTTTAGATTTACCTGAAAAAGTAGAAAGTATATATTATGCTGATCTTTTATATGAACAAAAAGAGCTATATTTTGAAATAGCATTAAAGAAAAAAGCAGAGATTTTAAAAGAGTTAGAATATAATCAAAAAAGTATTAATTACATCCATATTTTTTCTCTTTTATCTAAGTTAAAGCAGGTATGCGATCATCCAGTTTTGATTAACAAAGACATAAAAAATTATCAAAATTATAATTCAGGGAAATGGGAGCTTTTCAAAGAGCTTTTAAATGAAGCTAGAGAATCTAATCAAAAGGTAGTAGTTTTTTCCCAATATTTAATTATGCTCAACATTATGAAAGACTATCTTGAAAAAAAGCAGATACAATTTGGGATGATAACAGGAGCTACTAAAAACAGATATGCAGAGATAAAAAAATTTACAGAAGATCCTAAATGCGAAGTTTTTTTAGCTTCTCTTTTAGCTGCGGGGTTAGGAATAGATCTATCGGTAGCATCGGTTGTTATTCATTATGATAGATGGTGGAACCCCGCTAAGGAAAATCAAGCTACAGATAGAGTTCATAGGATTGGGCAGAGTAAAAATGTTCAGGTATTTAAATTAATAACAAAAAACACTATTGAAGAAAGGATTCATCAGATAATAGAAAACAAAAAATATCTTTTTGAAAAAACAATAGAAAAAGAAGATATCTATGAAATAAAAAAATTGTCTAGAGAAGATATCATTTCTATTTTTAAAGAAATTAAAAGATAAAATTATTTTTCATTTTTTCTTGTGTTAAAAAAAAGTAATATGTATTATTAATTTTTTAAATCAAGAGGTTAAATATGGCAAACCCAATCATAGATCCGCAAAAGTCAACGGTTCAAAATAATTTTTTTAAAAATATAAATTGGCAAAAAGATGTTACAATAGTAGGAGGAACTTCGATAGTTATAACTTTAATTGCTATTGGGATAATACTTGGTAATAAATATAAAGTTTGTTCAGAGATTGCAAACTTTTCAATAAAAAAAGGATTTCCAGTAGAATATAATACATTACTATCAATAAATCAAATAGTCTTTAATATTCTAGCTGTTTTAGTTGCTATTTTAGCTATCCCTGGAATTGTTGTACTATCAAACTTTGTTTTAGGAAGGAATAACAAAAAAAATAAAGAAATAGAAACATTGAAAGGACAAATAGCTACATTACAAAATGAAAAAAATAAAGAAATAGAAACATTGAAAGGACAAATAGCTACATTACAAAATGAAAAAAATAAAGAAATAGAAACATTGAAAGGACAAATAGCTAAATTACAAGAGGAAAATGCTAAAATAAAAAAAACCGTAAACGATAAATTTTCAAAGTTCTGGAATAACTATAGAGAAGCAGTAAATATGCTTGATTCTACTAGATCAAACATGGAGGCATTAATGTCACCAGCTAATAAGGAAGTAAAAATTAAAAAGCAATATATATCACTGGTAGGTGAGATGACATACAAAAATGCAAAAGAACATCTTGACAAAATAAATAATGAAATTCCTACTACAGAGGAGTTCTCCAAAATAAATTTAGAGTTATTCTAAATCAAATAACGCTTCTTTGAAGGATATCATGCATCCTAATGATGCCTATAACTTTTTTTTCTTCCACAACGGCTAAAACTGTTATTAATCTATTTTTATCTTTTTCCATCTCATTTATTGCATCTATAGTTAACTTATCTTTACTTATACATCTAGGATTTTTAGTCATAAGTTCTTTCATCTTTTTATATAAAAATCCCCTCTTATCTTTTTCTATAGATCTCCTAAGATCTCCATCAGTAAAAATACCCTTTAAATTTCTCTCCCTATCTATAACCAACAAACATCCACATCTTTTTAAAGATAAAACATCTATCACATCTACCAACATATCCTCTTCATAGCAAAGAGGTATCTTTTCTTCTTTCAACATAACTTCTTCAACTTTAATCAACATCTTTCCTATATTTCCAGATGGATGGTTATTATAATAATCTTCTAAAGTAAATTTTTTTTTCTGCATAAGAGATACTATTAAAATATCTCCAAAGATAAGTTGCACAGCAGCAGATGTTGTAGGAGCTAAATTAAAAGGACATATTTCTTTTTTTATAGGAAGATAGATATATAAATCTGATAATCTTTCTAATTCAGAATTAATATTAGATAAAAAAGATATAATTTTTAACCCTTTTTTTTTGATAAAAGGAACAAGATCTATAAGCTCTTTAGTATTACCACTTCTACTTAAAAAAATAATAATATCATCTTTTGATAAAAGACCTATATCTCCATGAAGAGCTCCTAATGGAGATAGATAAAAAGACTTACTACCTAAAGAACTCATAGTCATAGCTAATTTATTTGCAATTATTCCACTCTTCCCAACACCAGTAAAAACAATATTTCCCCTACATTTTAATAATTCATCTAAAATATTTTTTGTTTTTTCCCTATCTATATTATCAAAAAAATAATTTATATATTTTTTTTGTTTTTTAAAAAGCATCTCCACCATAAAACTCTTCAGACTCCAAAAAATTTTTAATTTTTTTTAAAAAATTAGATCCATACATACCATCTATTACTCTATGATCCAATGACAATGAAATATTTACAATTTTTATAGATAAAAATTTATCTTCTTTAAAAACAACCTTATCCATAATAGCTCCAACACCTATAATAGCTACCTCTGGTATTTTAATAAGAGGTATTCCAATCTTTGCTCCTCCCATCCCAAAATTAGAAATTGTAATAGTTCCACCTTCCATATCTTTAATCTCAAGTTTTTTGTCTCTTGCTTTTTGAGCTATAACAGAAACATCTTTAGCTATCTCTAAAACAGTTTTTTTATCACAGCTTTTTATAACAGGAACAAACAACCCCTCTTCTGTATCTACAGCAATACCAACATTAACCTCTTCATTTAAAAAAATCTTACCCTCTTTAAAAAAACTATTTAAATATTTAAAAGATAAAACAGAATCAGCTATTGCTTTTATAATAAAACTTGTTATCGTCAACCTATCTTTTATCTTTTTTCTCTTTTCTTGAATAAACTTTAAAAGAGAGGTAACATCAACTTCAGTAATCAAATACCCTGTAGGAATATTATTTGCCAACTCCATATTTTTAGCTATAGCTTTTCTCATAAAACTCATCTCTACATATTTTTTATCTGAAGCAAATTCTTCTACATCTTTTTTTGTAATCCTTCCCTCAGCTTTTATCTTCTTCAACTCTTCTAAAGAGATATTTTTCTCTTCTGCTAAACGTTTAACAGCAGGAGATACAAAAAATTTCTCTTCTTCTGCAATCTCCGCTAAAACCTCTCCTACCTTTACCTCACTATTTTCAAAAGCTATAATCTCTTTTAAAACACCTTCTACTGGCGAAGGTATCTCGCTAGTAACTTTTTCTGTGGTAACCTCTAAAAGAGGTTCATCTTTTTCAACTTTATCTCCTACTTTTTTAAACCAACGAACTACAGTAGCCGATAAAATACTCTCTCCTAACTTCGGTAAAAATATCTTCATTATTTTCCTTTTTTACTAATATATATCTTTTTTTCAATAGATGAAATCAATTTTTCCATATTTTCTTCACCAAAAAGTATTTTTAAATCTATTTTCACATAAAAGACCTCTAAGTCTTTTAAATCAAAAAGTTTCACCCAATCTTTTTCTGTACAAAAAACAGCTTCAGCACCATTTTTTTTTGCTTTTATAAAAAACTGTTTTAACTTTTTTTTAGAAAAAAAAGAGTGATCCAATAAAAAAAATTTTTCAACTATCTCATATCCCTTATCTTCAAGAAGTCTTATAAAAAATTGAGGGTTAGCAATAGCACAAAAAACAGCTATTTTTTTTACAAAAAAACCTACACTCTTCTCTCCAACAATATTTTTAATAAAAGGTGTTACAGCAATAATAGGACATCTTGCATATTTAACAATTTTTTGTTTAGCTATCTCATAATCCAATCTATCTTTTATATTATTTATAACGATAAAATCTGCTTTTTTTAATCTCTTAGGATTCTCTCTTAAAAACCCTCTTGGAATAAAACATCCATTAGAAAAAACATTTTTTGCATTTAAAATAACGATATCTATATCTCTATGCAATTTTCTATATTGAAATCCATCATCCATCAAAACAGCATCTAAATTTAACTTTCTTGCTTTCTCAGCAGATTTTATTCTATCTTTTCCCACAAATATCAAACTATTCAACCTATTTAAAAGCATCGAAGGTTCATCACCTATCTCTTTTGCTAAATCTTTTTTTAAAAAATTTTTATCGACAACGATATTTTTTCTTCCTATTTTTGAACCATATCCTCTAGAGATAATTCCAATATTTTTTTTTAACTTTTCATATAAAAATATTATAAAAGGAGTCTTCCCGACTCCTCCACATACTAAATTACCTATACTTATAATAGGTATGTCTACCTTTTTAATTTTTAAAATATTTTTTTCATAAAAAATATTTTTTAAATAAACAAAAAACCTCCAAAAAATACTTAAAAAATATAAAAAAAAGAGTCTTTTTTTATTTTTTATTCTTTTTTCAAAAATGAAAAATATCTTTTTTTTCAATATACCTTTTCCTTAGAAATGGTTTTTAAGATCTCTTTCCCTTCCTCTTTAAAAAGTATATATTCCACCATTTCAATAATAATATGTATAGCTGTCATATGAACTTCTTGGATCCTATCGGAAGTAGTAAATCCCTCTATCAAAAATTCCAAATCACATCTACCCTTAAGCTCTCCACCATCTTTTCCTAAAAAAGATATTGTTTTTAACTTTATCTCTTTTGCTTTATCCACCGCTATATTCAAATTCTTAGATTTACCGCTAGTTGTAAGAGCTATAAATATATCTCCCTCTTTACCTAATGCTTCTATCCCTCTAGAAAAAACATATTCATATCCTACATCATTGCTTACACAAGTTATATGTCCTGGATCTGATAAAACTACAGATGGCAAAGCTCTTCTCTTCTTTCTAAAAAAACCTGTTAACTCTTCAGAAAAATGCATCCCATCGCATAAGCTCCCTCCATTCCCTGCTATCAATATTTTTTTTTCTTTTTTAAAACACTCTGCAATCATTCTAGAAGCATTTGTTATAAATGCTATACTTTTTTTTTCTTTTAAAAGAGATATTCCTTTTACACCATCATTTACTGCTTTACAAATTTTTTCTTCCATAAAATATTCAACTCTTTTTATTTTAATATATATATGAAAAAAAATCCATCTATGAAATATAAGATAGCAATAATTGGAGCAACAGGATTAGTTGGGCAAGAGCTTATAAAACTATTAAAAGATTTTCCAATAAAAAAATTAAGTTGTTTTGCTTCTTTAAAATCTAAAAATAAATTTATTATTTTTAAAAACAAAAAAATAGAGGTACAACCTCTACAAAAAAAAATTTTTAAAAAAAATTTTGATTTTATATTTTTCACTGCAGGAGAAAAGATCTCTAAAAAATATATTCCTTTAATAAAAAATAAAAATTGTAAAATTATAGATTCCTCTTCCTATTTTAGATTAAAAAAAGAAATACCTTTAATAATTCCTGAAATAAATTCTCATCTAATAAAAAAAAATAATATAATATCTTCTCCTAATTGCACTACTATTTTAATGTTATTACCAATATATCCTCTTCATAAAAAATTTAAAGTAAAAAGGATTATAGCTTCTACCTATCAAGCAGCTAGTGGTGGTGGTATTAAACTATTGAATAAATTGAAAAAAGAGACTAAAGAGCATTTTAAAAAAAGCAATGAATATGTTTTTAATCTTTTTCTTCATGATTCTAAGCTAAACAAAAAAAAATATTCAGAAGAAGAAGTTAAAATGGAAAAAGAGAGCAAAAAAATTTTAAATGATAAAAATATTAAAATATCTGCAACGTGTGTAAGAGTACCTATTTTGAGAGCTCATTCACTCTCTTTGAATATTGAATTTTCAAAAAATATATCTTTAAAAAAAATATATGAAATCTTAAAAAATAGTGAAGGAATAAAAATTTTTGAAGATTGCAAAAAAAATATATTTGCAACTCCTAAAATAGCTACAAATAAAGATAAAATATTTGTAAGTAGGATAAGGTTAGATCCAACAAAAAAAAACACAATATGGTTATGGGTAGTAGGCGATCAGCTATTAAAAGGAGCTGCTTTAAATATGTATCAAATAGCAAAAAGTTTAATTTTGTAATTCAACATCTGAAAACTCTTCTGCAACATTAATGTCCTCATCTTCCATCTCTAAAGTATTTTCTACTACTTTTACTATTTTCTTTTTTTTAGTCATATTGGTAAAAGTTTGCAAAAAACCATTCCAAAGCTCTTCAATGCTTCTTTGATACCAAAATATTTTTTTATCCTCTGTAGTTTGTTTATTTTTATCCTTAATGTTAACCTCTTTTACTTGTAATTCTGTTACTTTTTCTCTCAATCTTTCAATTACATTTTTTTGCTCTTTATTTGTTTCATTTAATTTTTCATTTTCTTTCTTTAGTTGTTCATTTTCACTTTTCATTAAAAAAATTTCTTTTGATAATTCATCTACTCTTTTAGTTAATTCATTAATTTTAACATCGCAACTAGTATTTTCCTTTTCTAATGTCCCGATTTTCTCTTGGTATACCTCAACTTGTTTTTCTAATTGCTTAACTCTATCTTCAATGCCTATGTTTTTTTCTACTATTGACATTTTTACCTCCTTTTAAGGAAAATTTTTTTTTAACTAAAACTTTTCTTAACTTATCCAAAAGATAAATTAATAAATCATTAATTGATAATTTTTTTATTTTTTTCTTATGCAAAGAATTTTTAAAATCTTTTTTAAGCAACTCTTCTAAAGATTTTACTTTTTCAAATAATTCATTTATTTTTTTTTCTTTGTTTTTATTTCCTACATTTAATTTTTGCAATCTATATTCTAATTCTTCAAAAAAATCAAAAAGTCTTAATGTTCTTTCCGAAACATTCAAAAGTCTTAATTGTGCCATTTTTTTTCCTAAAATAACAAAGTAATACATCAAATAAAAATTTTATTCAATATTTTTTTTAAATAAATTTTATTATAAATTTAACTCTCTTTCATCAAATGAAATACAAGAAAAAATTTTTAATCTTTCTTTTTTTATAGGATGGTCAAACTCTAAAAAATAACTATTTAAAAAAATATGATTTTTTAATTCTTTACTTTTATATTTAACATCTCCCAAAACAGGATGATTGATATAAGAAAGTTGAGCTCTTATCTGATGATATCTTCCAGTAATCAAAATAATCTCTAAAAGAGAATATTTTTTTATACTCTTTTAAAACTTTATATTTCAAAATAGCTTTTTTCCCCCTTTTCTGATACTTTTGAAAAAATCTTTTAAGGACTCTTCCATATTTAAAAATTTTTTATTATTTTTTTGAGTTAAAATATTCTAAGGTTTATCGACAACTACTAAATGATTATCTAAATATAAGATATGATCTTTATAAAAAGTTTTATGATCTTTGTCTAAGTACTTCATATAATAAAATAGATACAGAATTGCTTACATTTAAAGAATCAATCCTACCCTTCATAGGAATTTTTACTTTGATATCTGAATTATTTAACCAAAAATTTGATAATCCATACTGTTCACTTCCAAATATTAAAGCTAAAGGTTTTTTTAAATCTACCTCTGTATACAAAAAATCAGAATTCGGTGTTGTTGCAATAATACTTATTATATTTTTTTTTAAAATTTTTAAAACTTCTTCCTTTTCAGCTATTATAACTTTTTTAATAAAAACAGCACCTATGCTAGCTCTTATAGTGTTTGGATTAAAAATATCAGTTTTAGGATCACATACTATAACAACATCCACTCCTGCAGTATCTGCAGAACGCAATATACTTCCTAAATTCCCAGGTTTTTCGATATTCTCCAATATCAAAAAAAAAGGATTTTTTGTTTTTTTAATAATCTCTTCTAAATCTGTTAAATAAAATTGTTTTTTTTTAGCTATAGCTAATAAACCCTCTGGCCTATCTCTATAAGACAATTTTTCAAAAATATTTTTTAAAACCCTTATATTTTTTTTAGCATTTATTTTTTTTATAAGTCTCAATTCATTATTTTTTAAAAAAAGAGACTCATTAAAAAAAATAACCTCTATCTCATACCCTCCTATATAAGCTTTTTCAATCTCTCTATATCCTTCAATTATAAAATATTTGCTTTTTTCTCTTTTATTTCTTTTTTTTAATTCTCTTATTAATTTTATTTTAGGATTTGAAAAGCTTTTAATATCGATTATCTTTTCCATAATGCATAACTCCCACTAGGAACAGAAAAACTATATTTCGATATTATCTCCATATCTTCTGTTTTTACTATTCCTCTTTTAAAAACCCATCTTAATAAATTTTCTAAAACACCTTTAGTAATTCCGGAGGTATGTGATGATATAATCAAAAAAAGTGCATTTGCAGAAAAAAGCTCTTTACACATCTCTAAAAGAGATACAATATCTCTTTCAATTTTAAAAATCTCTTTCTTAGGTCCTCTTCCAAAAGTAGGAGGATCTAAAATAATCCCTTCATATTTAACTTTTCTGTTAATCTCTCTTTTTAAAAATTTTCTAACATCATCTAAAATCCATCTTATAGAACTTTTTTCTAAATTATTTAATTTCGCATTTTCCTTAGCCCATAAAATACTAGGTTTAGATCCATCAACATGACATATCTTAGATCTATTTCTAGCAGATATGAGAGTAGCGGCTCCTGTATATGCAAAAAGATTTAAAATATTTAAATTATCTCTTTTTTTCATAAATTTTTCGAGTTCTTTCCAAACAACCTCATGTTCAGGAAAAAATCCCATATGTCCAAATTCCGTCATCTTAACCTTTAATTTTAGATTATTAATTTCAATAATCCAAGAATCTGGAATCTCTTTTTTTAAATCCCATTTATTACCCTTATTTCTAGAAAACACCGCATCAACATTTTTCCATTTTTCTTTAAACAAAGAGGGCCATAAAGCAGAAGCTGCTGGTCTAATAAAGCTATAATCTCCTATCTTTTCCAATTTTTTTTGATAGCCACTATCTATTAATTGATAAGTCATAAAAAATATTATAGTGAAAAATTGTTCTTTTTTTCTAGTTAGAAAATCTAACATTAAAAAATCGAATAAATATGATTAATATTAAAATTAAAAAAAATACTTTATATTTACTAACAAAATAAATAATTAACCTTATTTTTAACTATTTAATAATAAAGACCTTATTTTAATTTATTTATTTAAATAGTTAATTAAATTAACTATTTAAATTAATATACTTATGTGATATAATTTAATTACAAAAAAAACAAAGTATAAATTATGACAAATATAACTAATTTTTATAAAAATGTTCCAAATTCTAAAAAAGAAGAATTTCAAAATTTAATGAATTCAGGTGTTTGGACCAATGTTTTCGATTATCTACAAGATTCAACAATAGACTTAGTTTGTAAGAAATGGAAGGGTTTTAATGATATTATAAAAGAAAAGGAATTAACAAAAGCTTCTCAAAATTATTTAATGAAACCTATTTTCCCTAAAAAATCTAAAGAAATAAAAGATAAAAATCTAAAAGAAAAAATTCAAATATTAAATGATATACCTAAAAAAACATTTTCCGGATTAAAAAGAATCAGCATCCTTTATTATGATCAATTAAATAAAAAATATGGTACAAACTCTATTTCTTATAAAAAAATGCTTGAGGCAAACAAAAAAATAAATCTTGTTATACAAAAATTAATACGTGCAGTATTTACCCCTATGAAAGATGTCTCTTTATTGCAACTGATTACAGGGATTTTTAAAAAAAATGAGATCCATAACAAGTTAGGCATTTTAGACATAGATATAAAAATAACCAGTTGGGACATGTTCAAAAATGCTGGAAAAGCAATAAAGCTATTAAAAAATCTTAAAGAAGATGATGCTTATAAATTATTATCTCAAAATAATATAATTTGGATGGAAAATCAAATTATCAACGAAAAAAAAGAGATAAATCTAGCTTCAATCTGTGAACTTTTGCAAAGAATCTCTCAATAAAAACCTACAATCCTTCAAATATCTTTGAGATGTTTGAAGGATATTTTATTTTCAAATATAAAAGTCCCAAAGCATATTTTGAACAAAGTTTAATTATAAAACTCCTATCTCCCTGCAAATAGATAGTTTTTTTATCAACCTTTTCTCCTCTTTTCCCAACTCCAATACAAACCATCCCAACAGGTTTTTTATCTGTTGCTCCTCCAGGACCTGCAATTCCTGAAATAGCTACCGCATAATCAGCTTTTGTAATACCAAATACTCCTTTAACCATTGCTTCAACAACCTCTTCACTTACAGCTCCTTTTGTTTTTAAAATCTCTTCAGGAACTTTTAAAATATCTTTTTTCAACTCATTAGAATAGGTAACTATAGACCCTAAAAAATATCTAGATGTCTCAGGTAAAAATGTTAAAGAAGAAGACAGATATCCTCCAGAACAGGATTCAGCTAAAGCTAATTTCTTATTTTCTTCCACCAATAATTTTTTAATATTCTCTTCAATTGTTTTACATTCTAAAACAAAATATTTATATCTATCTTTTAAAGATTTTACAAAAGAGTTTATCTTTTCTAAATTTTTCCCCTTAAAATTAACTCTTATACTAGAATAAGAGGGATAGATTCCTATCTCTATTTGATTGTTTTTTTTTCTTAAAACCTCTAAAAAAGGTTCTACTTCATTTTCAGAAATAATGCATAGACAAACATCTTTTTGATATATTTTTTCTTTTAAAGGAAACTTTTTTTTTACATAATCTATAACATATGAAAAAAACATTTTTTTCATCTCATCAGGCATTCCTGGAAGAAGAATTAAAGATTTTTTATTAGACTCAAAAATAAATCCAGGCGCTGTCCCAATCTCATTTTTTAATATAATAGCTCCTTTAGGAACAAAAGCTTGACTTTCAATATATTTATTTATTTTAAATCTTCTCTCAAAATCTTCTTTCAACTTTAAATCTAATTTTAATGGCATTTTAAAAAGAGAAGAAACAGCTTCTTTAGTTCTATCATCCTCAGTTGGTCCTAATCCACCAGAAATAATAATTAAATCATTTTCTTCAAAAGATCTTTTTATCTCTTTTTTTAAAATATCTAAATCATCAGAAATTGTTTTATGAGAAAAAACAGCATATCCAATTTTACTAAGTTCAAAACTTATAAAATTAAAATTTGTATCTAAAATATTACCAGAAAGTATTTCATTTCCTACAGATATAATCTCTATTTTCATTTTTTTCTTTTTTTGTAAAAATTATTCCAACTATTCCTAATGTTATAAGAATATCTGCAAAATTAAAAAGAGGATAGGAAAAACTTCCAAATTTAAAATGAATCATATCAATAACATGTCCATACAAAAAATAATCTAAAACATTTCCTACAGCTCCTGTCAAAATAAGAATAATAGGAATTTTATATAAAATTTTAGAATAAATAGAATAAAAAACAACTCCTACAACTACAAAAATCCTTATAAAAACTATATAATCAGAATAATTAGAAAAAAAACCCCAGGCTATTCCTTTATTTGCTACATAATTTAAAGAAAGGCTTACTTTGTAAATTTTAAATATTCCTATTCCTCCATATGGATAAAAAGGATGAAAAATATTCATTTTAGGAATGTATAAAAAAGTTAAATATTTTGAAATCATATCAATAGATAACAAAGATAAAAAAAGCAATATCAAATACTTTTTATTTTTCATTCTATTAATCCTTTTTCCAATTTCTCCTGAGCTGCCACAGTAACTGTGGCATAAGGAATAGCATTTAGTCTTTTTATAGGAATCTCCTCTCCTGTAAGATCGCATATTCCATATGTTCCCTCTTCTATTTTTTCTAATGCCCTATCTATCTGTCTTATAACATAAGATTCTTTATTAGAAAGAGCTAAACTAACCATCCTTCCAAAATCATCTGTACCTTCATCAGCTTGATGTTGAGAATATCCTTTTATCTTTTCCTGAGATTTAACATCATCTTTTGCTGCTTGAACTGATTGGATGAGTTGTTTTTTTAATTCAATAAGTCTTTTTTTATATTTTTCTAAATCTTTACCTTTTATCATATTTTTTTCTCCTAATATTTATAATCTTTTAATTTATCCTTTCAAAAGTAAATTTTTATCTTACTTTGAAAAATTCCCCAAAATAGGCATTAAATTACTAACTCCACTAAATAAAGAGTATTTATATATTTTTTGATTTTTTGTGAATGTTTTTCTTTTAAAAAATTTTATAAATTAATTTTTATTTAACAAAATTCTCTTGTAAAAACCAACTAATTTTTTCTAAAAAATTTTTATATTATCTTGCATTTCTAAGCTTTTCTAAATCTAAACTTATGATAATTGGAATATTTCTCGTTATTTTTTCTTTAGGCCAATGCCACCATTGAATCTTTAAAAGCTCATTAATAGTTTTATCATCAAACCGCATTCTTATAATTTTTGCTGGATTACCTCCAACAATAGAATAAGAAGGAACATCTTTAGTAACAACAGAGTTAGCTGCAATGATAGCTCCATCTCCTATCTTAACAGCCGGCATTATTGTAGAATAATATCCAAACCAAACATCATTTCCAACAATATTATCTCCTTTATTTGGCAACTCACTTAAGTTTTGTTTTTTTTCCCATCCCTGCCCCATAAGACCAAAGGGATATGTTGAAAAACCATCTAACTTATGATTAGCAGAACTTGTAATAAATGTAGTTCCTGTAGCCAAAGAACAAAATTTACCGATTATCAATTTTTCTTTAGAAAAATCATGTAAATAAGGAACATTCTTTTTTTCAAAATTCTCAGGACCTTTTGGTTCATCATAATAGGTATAATCTCCAACAATAAGATTTTTTTTAGTTATAAAATTTTTTAAAAAAATACATCTTTTTTTATCCTCTAATGCATAATCAAGTTTTTCGAATGGATATCTTGTTTTAGGATCTGGACCATACATAAATACACCTTTTTAACAAAAATGTACAATTTTTATAAAAATGTTTAAATAAATATTTCAATGATTACGAAAAAGTAAAAAAGAAAGCCAACGATTTTAATCGTTGGATGAATTTTTAAAAAAAAATCTTGAATTATATGTTTTTAATACATATATTTTTTTTTATGA
>Ga0111177_115_pt1 | contig 22362 bp, 19 predicted proteins | sample DeeMarSWOR324_28_FD_80230 | JGI IMG/M metagenome (GOLD analysis project Ga0111177, IMG submission 80230) | Chlamydiae bacterium SM23_39
AAAGCACTGGAAAAAGCAAAATATGAAAAAATAGCTAAAGGAGAAATTGAAACAGCACATCCGGGTTATTTACTTTCTCAAGATACATATTATGTTGGTAATATTAAAGGAGTTGGCAGAATCTATCAACAGACCGTTATAGATACATATACTAAAGTAGCTTTTGTAAAACTATATGATAGAAAAAATGCTTTAGTTGCATCTGATATATTAAATGATAAAGTTATACCTTTTTTTGAAGAAGAAAAATTAGATGTTCTTCGCATTTTAACAGACAGAGGAACAGAATATTGTGGCTCTATAGAAAGACACGAGTATCAACTTTACTTAGCTGTAGAAGATATAGATCATACAAAAACAAAAGCTAGATCTCCACAGACAAATGGAATATGTGAAAGATTTCATCAAACAGCACAAAATGAATTTTATTCTACTGCATTTAGAAAAAAAATATATAGAAGTATAGAAGAGCTACAAAAAGATCTTGACAATTGGATTGCAGAATATAACAATGAAAGAACTCATTCAGGAAAGTATTGCTATGGAAAGACTCCTATGCAAACTTTTTTAGAATCTAAAATGAATATCAATTATATTTAACTATTGAAGATATTGATCATACTAAAACAAAGGTTAAGTCTCCTCAGACAAATGGTATTTGCGAAAGATTTCATAGGACAATACAAAATGAATTTTATTCAGTAGCATTTAGAAAAAAGGTATATAAAAATATAGAGGAGCTGCAAAAAGATCTTGACAATTGGATAGAAGAATATAATAGTAACAGAGTGCATTCAGGAAAATATTGTTATGGCAAAACACCAATAAAAACTTTTTTAGAGTCAAAATATATGGCTTTAGAAAAGATGTTAGACAGAAAAAATCTTATAAAAAAGAGGCTATTTGAAAACTGTCTGTTCAAGTTGTGGCTAGAACATATTATCTATTCTTAATTTTGATAGATTCTTTAATCATTTTCAAAAGAATTTTTTTCCCATCAGAATAATCTATATTTTTAAAAATCCTTTTATTTTTAAAATAAATATCTACTCTTTTTTTATCTTTTCCAACTATTCCAAAATCTGCATCCCCCATCTCTCCAGGTCCATTTACAATGCATCCCATAACAGCTATTTTTATATCCGCAAAATAATTAATTGTTTCTCTTTTTATATCATTAACAACTTTTTTAATATCATATCTTGTCCTTCCGCATCCTGGGCATGATATATATTTAGGTTTTAAAAAAGATCTATCGGTGACTTCTTCTATAAGAGAAAAAAGAATATTTAATAAATCAGGTTTTTGAGAGTTTATATATACTCCATCAATCGTATTATTTAAAAATAAAAGACCTACTTCATAAAATTTTTTTAAATTATCATCAAAAGGAAATAATAAAATAGTTTTTATCTTATTTTTTAAAGAATATTCTTTTAATTTCTTGGCTATTTGTATATTTTTTTCTTTTGCATCTAAAAAAATTATTTCATTATTTTTTATGATATAACCTTCTTTAATTATTACTTTTTTACTATAATTTTTTTTTAATCTATTAGAAAATATTTTTATCTCTTTTTTACCAAAAAGAGCATCTATTTCTTTATGTATACCATCATAATCCTTATTTAAAACAATAATTGGATTTTTTTTATAATAAACCTTTTCAGAGCAACTTATAGGAAAATTTTTTACAAAATTTAATAATATTTTAGCAAAATAAATTTCTTCTATGGGATCTTCTGTTAAAGAGATCCTTATAGTATCTCCTATTCCCATATTTAAAAGATATCCTAAAGCAATAATTGATTTAATTCTTCCTTCAATCCCCTCCCCTGCTTCTGTTATTCCTATATGGATTGGAAAATCATATTTTTTTTCTTTCATCTTTTTTATCAAATAAAGATGACTTTTTAGAGTTGTTTTCAAATTCGATGTTTTTAAAGAAAAAATTAAATCAAAAAAATTATTCGCAATAGCCATCTCAGCATATTCTAAGCAAGATTTAACCATAGCTTCTTTTGTTTTTCCATATTTTTTTATTATTTCTTTATCTAAAGATCCCCAATTAACACCTATTCGTATAGGTTTATTGAATTTTTTACATTTTTCTATTAAAACTAAAAATTTATCTTTTTTACCAAAATTTCCTGGATTTATTCTAATTTTGTCCACAAATTCTACAACATCTATAGCACCCTCAGGATAAAAATGTAGATCAGCAATAATAGGAATATTGCATGTTTTTTTAATAAGGATATTTTTTATTTTTTCAACATATAAAATATCTCTTTTATTTTGAATAGCTATCCTTATTATGTCGCAACCAATATTTTTTAATTCTATGATTTTTTTTACAATATCGGATATTTGAGATGTGGGTATTTTTATCATGGATTGAATTTTTATAGAACTATTTCCCCCTATCTCTACTTCACCTATCTTTACAACTCTTGTTTTAATCATCCCTTTATAACCATATGGGGTTTTAATTTAGCTACTATATTTGCAAGTCCCGCTTGTTCTGTAGCCCAAACAACTTCGTTAACATCTTTATATGCATCAGGCATCTCTTCAGCAATTGTTCCTCTTGAAGCAGCCATAACATCCACACCTTCTTTTTTCATATGGTTTATAAGATCTACTCCTTTCCAAGCTTTAAAAGATTGAGCTCTACTCTTTGCTCTACCAGCTCCATGACAAGAACTACGAAAAGTTCGCTCATTTCCCAACCCTACTAATAAATAACTTGCTCTTCCCATATCTCCAGGAACTAAAACAGGCTGTCCTGTACTTTTAAAAATATCTGGGAGTCCTTCAGCATTTTTTCCAAATGCTCTAGTAGCACCTTTTCTGTGTACACACAACTTTTTTATTTTTTTATCTATTTCATATTCTTCAAATTTAGCAATATTATGGCATACATCATATAATTGTTCTATAGAAGAAGGTTCTATATTACATATCTCTGAAAAAGCCTTTCTTACATTATGCAAAATTTGATGTCTATTATTAAAAGCAAAATTTGCAGCAACAGCCATTGCACTTATATATTTTTTACCTTCGCTGCTTTTTATAGGAGCAGCAACTAGTTGTTTATCTGGAAGATCTTTTGCAAACCCTTTTTTTATAAAATCATTTAAAGTATCTTGACATATCTGATGACCAAAACCTCTAGATCCTGAATGTATTAAAATATAGGTAAATCCCTTTTTTACCTTCCATTTTTCTGCAATATCTGTTTTTTTTATATCTTCTATTTCTCCTATTTCAATAAAATGGTTTCCTGATCCAACAGATCCTAGCTGTCTTCTTCCTCTCTCTTTTGCTCTTAATGAAATAACTCCAATATCCCCATTTTCAATAGCCCCCTCATTTTCAGTATGGTAAATATCTTGTTCAAATCCATATCCCTGATTTAAAGACCATTTTGCTCCCATAATAGCAATATTTTTATAATCCTCTTCATTCAACTTTTTTGCTTCTTTTTTTTCTGATCCCAATCCTGAAGGAACTAATTTATAAATTGTTTTTAAAAGATTTTTTTTAACTTCTATTTTAAGATCTTTAAATTCTATAGGTACCAAAGCTAACCTAACTCCACAGTTAATATCATATCCTACTCCTCCTGGGCTTATAACCCCCTCTTCTACATCCATAGCAGCTACCCCTCCTATTGGAAACCCATATCCCCAATGGATATCTGGCATAGCAATACTATGCCCTACTATTCCTTTTAGATATGCTACATTTTTCACTTGGATAAGAGGTCTTTCAATTTCGATATCTTGTAATAATTTTTCTGAAGCTATTATTAACCCTGGAACTCTCATACCTTCTTCTTTTTCTAAAAAATAAGTACAAGGTCCAATTTTTTTTAAATCATACATCTACAACCATCTCCCATTCTAAATAATTTTGTTTAGAAACGACATTAGCTTGAAAGCTAACAGCTTTAAATGGACTACCTATCTCGCTATCCATTCTGCTTATTAAATCATTTAATTCAATGATTACATCATCGATATTTTTAATGAAAAAAACCTTTTTCGGAAAATATTCAATAAATTTAAAAAATTTAAAACAAAGAGCTATAAACCCATTTATGAAAAGATGGTTATAATCATAGCCATTTATTTTAAAAGCTATATCTGCCGTATGTTCTAATTCTTCGAAGGGTGAAATTAAATCATACGAAAAAAGACTTTGATAATTAGAATTTTTTAAACTTTCATATAAATTGATTTTTTTTATTGCAAGTGGCAATTTTATAAAATTTTTTTTCCAAGATTTTTTATCAAAAGTTTTTCTAGCTACTGTTACATGTGATAAAAAGGGTTTTTCATCTACTAAAATATCCAATTTTTTAAAAAAAGAGATAAGATCTTTTCTATATTCTAAAATATCTTTTTCTAAAATAAGCCAGTTTATATTAAAAGCAACTACTCTGGGATGAAAATGAGGAATAAATAAAATTTTATCAAAAATACCAACAGCTCCTATTTGAAAAGATGGAATGGGCAATTTTGAAATAATTTCGTCTATTTTTTCTTTTTTTACATTTCCTAAAAAAATTAATGTTAAATGTCGAAAATTTTTATCTATATATCTTCCCTTAGGTTCTTCTTCTATCCAAGGAGAAAATATATCGAATGCAAGAAAGAGTCTTTTTTCTTCCATATCATATTTATAAAATATTACAAATATATAAGGAATTTAAAAATTTTTTAATTCTTTAGATTTCATAAATCTAAATATTTTCTATTTTCTTCTTTTTTATAAATTTCACTATTTTCTTTTTCTTCTTTAAAGCCTAAAATTATATTAGCCGCTAGTACAGTCGTTGCTGTTATTAGTAAATATAATCCAGTATTTGATATTAAAGAATGAAAATTTTTATTTCCTATAGATGGTGGAGATAGAGAAAATTCTTCTTCTGGATTAATACGACTAATAGCTTCCTTAACAGACTTTTTGCTTACTCTTTTATCTATGATTTTTTTAATGCTAAGCGCCTTTAAACAAGCATTAAATAGTGAGCTATTATAAAAATTTAAACTAGGTTGCATTTATTACTCCTAAATTTTTATAAAATAAATATATCATTTTTCTATAAAAATTGGAATAAAATTTTTTAAAAATCAGAATTTTCTTTATATAGTTTCTGTCTAGATTTAATGTTTAAAGAATTAAGACTAAGAGAGCTAATGTATTTATTTGCAATGAGACTAGTTTTGGTTACTGTCTCGCTGTTTACCTTATTTACTTGGTTCTTAAGCAGTTGTAAGCACTCATGTTGCATCTGTTTTATTTTCATTTGTTTTAAATTTTCAATTTTTTCTCCCGTCTTTTCATCTATTTTCAAAATATTGTGCATATTTAATGCATGATTACAATATTCTCTTAATGCATATCTACCATCTTCAACGTTTTCCATTAAAAAGGAAAGTTTTTGTCGTTTTTTTTCATTTTTACCTGCTAAGCGGTTCACTATCTTAACCTTATATTTAAAAGCATTTCTTCTTTCAGGATGTAATCTGTCAAAAGGCTTAAGGCCTTTAAAACGTTTTTTTTCTAAGCCCTTATTAAGAGTAAGAAGATATGTTCCAAAAACAAACAGGCAAACTCTTTCATGGAGAGGCAAATCTTTTGTTAAGAAGCAGTGTTTATAACATTTACTTCCAATGGATAAATGAGGTAAAAACACTTCAAAAACTTCTCCTGCAACTTTATATGTCTCATTTATTAGTTTTCCAAGTTTTTCCTTTTTAAGAGCCGGATCTTTGAAATTTGTAACCGTTCTTTTTGTTTCAATATTTTCTGATTTATTTGACATCATACTCATAATTACACCTTATTAATTAACATTCTTTTATATTAATAATTATAACATAATTACAATAAAATATCAAAAAACAGACAAAAATTATCGCCCACAAGTAGTTAATAATTAAAAAGTTAAAAAATAACCTTAAAAACTTTTATATAATTAATGAAAAAAATAATTAAATTAATATTTTATAATTAATTTAACTAATTTTTTATGATGTTTACGGTTCATTTTTAAGCAATATTTATGATAAAATATGAATTTATGTGCAAAAAAATTGAAGGTCAAAGTAGTTTTTTAAAAAATCTAAATTTTTTAAAAAACAAAAATAATATAACTGCAATTACTCTTAATATAATTGGAGGTTCTGCAGGAACATTTTTTTTAATTACAGCAGCTATTACAGGTGTTATGGTATTCAAATACCCTAAAAATGTTGTTTATATATTAGGAAAAGTTGGATCTCAAATAACTTCTAATAATTTTTGGAAAATAGTGTCTCTTTCCCCATTTCTTGCTTCTAGTATTTTTATTTTTGCAGGTTTAGGAGTTACAAATACTATTTATTTCACTTTGCCATCTAAAAATGAAAATTCTGATATCCTCCAAAAAAATCTATTAAAATTTTCTAATGAAACTGATGATAATAAAAAATTAGTAAATAATACTTTTATCTTATCAAGTAATATTTTTATCTTATTAAGAAATATCTTATCAAGAAAAAATCCATCAATAAAAAATACTACAAATTTTACCAAAAAAGCTCAAATTTTACTTAATCATCATCATTATTATGACAACTATGGTGGCTATTGGATACAATATAAAATAATCTATGGAAAAAAACCTCAAAATCTATGGAAGCTTTTTTTAAATCCAAGGGAAGAATTCTTTTTTGTAACTTTAGATAGAGCTCTAAATGTTATAAAAGAAAAAACGAAGAATGAATTTGGAGGAAAAATAATTTCAAATAATACAACCACTAGAAAAAGCAAAACACCGGTTGTTAAAGATCCTTGTGAACCTAAAATGGTTTTTTATTTTTACAATAAGAAAATATTTACAGATGTAGTAATATCTTTAACAGAAGAATTTTGGGATGCTGATATAATAGGACATAAACAAGGTAAAAGACTTATATATGAGGAAATGAAATCACAATGGGGTCCTTCGTTCACTAAAAAAATAAATAAATTATTGTTTTTCACTAATGGAGGATTTGCTGAATCAGGAAGAAACTATTGCATAATAGGTAACAAAAAAACAGATAAAAGACAATCTATTAAAAATCTAAGAAAAAGTTTTTACGGATCAGATGAAGGTGGAGAAGAAATTTTTTACTTACATAAGGAAAATAAGGATCCTTTTGAGGAAAATAAAATAAAATTAGAACCTCCTTTAACAATAAAGGAGAAAATCGAACTATATAAAGAAAAATTTACAAAAGATCGCAGCTTGACAACTAAGGATTTACTTAATTTACAAAGAATTATCTATTATGCAAATGAAAATAATTTAGAAGATATTATAGAAACAACTTACAATTTAATGGGGCAAGCTATCTTTGCCATGTCTACTGAAGAGGCTAATGACCTTGAAGAATATTTAAAAAATTACGAAAAATTGCAGCTTGAAGATACTAGTATACTAGGGAAAGCAATAAAAAAAAATAAAAAAATATTAATATCATTTGAAAAAACTGAAAACACGATTGAACAATTAATTATTGGAAGTGCTTCATTAAATACGGAAAATTATATAAAAAATATTACAAACGAGATAACGGGTCTTATTCAGAAAATTAAAAAGACTAAAAATTTAAAAGAAATAATCGATATAATTCCTCCTCCTATAAAAGATCTTTTTGAATATATGATAACATATAAAATGCATGATCAAATTTGCGATGATTTAACACAATTTACTATAAATCAAGAAAAGATAAATAAAGATAAAGCTGCTGAAATAAAAGCACAATTGTTACCAAATATAAAATTAATAATTGATACTGAACAAAAACATGTAAAATTTAAAATTTTTATATATAACTGTTTTTTTAATATAAGCACTTTTGTTGATGATTTTTTAGAAAATTTCATACGTTCTTTTTATTATAATCATTCTAAAACATTAAAAGAAATTTCAAACACATTGGAATCAATAAATACTTTTGAAGTTTGGGAAGAGAAAGACAAAGAATCATCTCGTGAATGTGAGACTAGTAAATGTGAGACTAATCGAGAAAACATGATAAATTTATTGAAAGAACAATTAAAACAAACACTAAAAAAATATGGATATAAATTTAAAAATATTAGTAAATTCTCGGAAGACAATTATATTGAATGTCTTATAAAAAGATATGATCAAAAAACATTTAACAAAAGCATAGAAGATGCAAAAAAAACAGTTATTGAATTGTTAAAATCAGTTATTACAGAAATTAAAAAATCACCATCGCTTAGTAATATAGTCTTATATCATTCTACACAATCAAAAAATATTATCCCAATAACTACAACTCAAATTAATGTTACTAAAAATAGTTTATCTTCGGTAAATCAATTTAATAAATTAGTCATGTTTGCCTTATATCCTTTATTAAGATATGGAGATCTAGCATTTCGAGTATTGTTATCATCAAACGAAATTAAACATGGTTCCCATTTATGTACAAGCCAATATGCATTAAATAAAATTAAACTAGATGAATATAAAAATTTTGATCCAGAAGGAATGTCAGTTATTAATTCTTCTGATATATGGCTAAGTTCTAAAAATCCTTGTTTGATTAATATAGATACAACATTTATTAAATTACATAAACATTTTCAAAAATTCAAAACAGAGATGGTATCCTTAATTAAACAAATGTTCAATTCAAATGATCTAGACAATGAAAAACACCTTATTATAAAGAATATAAAAGCTATTGATATGGATATTAAATTAACTAATGGAAAAATAGAAATTTATTTTAATGATCAAAAAGCAACTAGTAATGATGATTTGATACGAATCTTTAAAAAAGATTGCTTAAATAATGTTGAAAATAAAAAAGCAAAAAATCTATTCGAAAAGTGTTTAAATAATAAAAAAATGAAAGATCTTATACCAAAAGAAGAGCTTTATCACGATTATGATAAAATACCCTTTTTCATGAATCCAAAAATCTATTTAGTAGCTTCTGAAAATCTAGAAAGGAGAAAAAATTTTTATTATGAGGAGTATTATCGCAATTATAAATTTCATAAAAAAATACTTCCTCTAAAGGATTTTATTACATATGATAAATTAAAAAAAATTTCTGAAAATAATTTTAATAGTTCTCTTCAAATACTTCCTAGAACAGTAGCCATCTTAATAGATCATTTTGTAAGAAAGGAAATAGGAGGAGTATTTATACCTAAATATTGGGCAACAAAGAAAAATTAATAGACACGTATTTTTAGTAAAATTTTAAAAAAATTTTCATGAAATTGTTGCTTTTACAACATTTCCTAAATGGAACCCTTTCAATAAGTTCTATAAAATAAGTTTATTAAACCTTTTTTACTTTAACACAAAAATAACATTTCGTTTCTCCCCAAGGAAAAGCAACTGGAAAAACTTTAATTAAATTATACTGCTTAGGAAAGTAATGGCTTAATGAATAACTTATAGAAATCACTTTAGTATTATTTTTTATTTTTTCTGAAATCTTTTTTATCTCATAATCCTCTAAACAAGTTCCATAAAGATATATTATTGTTGCTTCTTCATAATCTATTTTTAAAAAATCATCATTCTTTATTTTAACATTCTTAATCATAAAGATCTTTTTTAAAAAAAAAGCTATTTTAGTAAATATAGGTATCTGTTCTATTGCTAATATATTGCATCCAACAATATTACTTAACCAAAAGGAAGTTTTTAATCTTCCAGCTCCTAGATCTATTAATTTATCTTTAGAAGATATATCACATTCTTCTACAATTCTTTTTAAAGTTTTAATAGGTGTTTCTCCATACATATAAATATTTTTTTTGTTTTTTTTAAAAAGGAATTTTTTAGATATTTTATAAGGATTTATAAAAAGATATATAAAAATAAAAAAAATATCTAAGAAACAATATTTTAAATTTTTATAATATTGAAAAATATAAATTTGATCTAAAAAATTTAAAATTTTTACATTAAAATATATTTTTAATAAATTACCAGTTGACATAAGTACCAGGTTTTACAACTACAAAAGAATAAGGATCTAATCTTTCTTTTTTTATTGCTATCGATAGATCTTGAGGAGGTAGATAAATAGGCTCATCAGATAAACGAAATGTCTTCCAGTGCATCCCTATAGAAAAAATAGAATTCACTTCTTTATGTATTTTAACAGCTTCTTCTGGATTTATATGAACAGGTTTTAAAAATCTTCTTGGAAGATATGCTCCTATAGGTATTAAAGAAAGATCTATTTTTTTATATTTTTTACCAATATCTTTAAAGTCATTCTCATTATATCCTGTATCTCCTACAAAATACATTTTTTTATCTCTTATCTCTAAAATATATCCTACCCACAAAGTATTGTTATAATCAAAAACCATCCTTCCAGAAAAATGTTGAGAAGCTGTAGCTGTTACAGATATATCTTTAAACTGAATATTTTCCCACCAATATAATTCCGATACTTTAAAAATATTTTTTTTTAAAAACCACCTTTTTAATCCCTTAGGAACTATCCATTGTATATTTGGATATAATTTGTTAAGTTTTAAAACTGTTTTTTTATCTAAATGATCATAATGGTTATGGCTAATCAAAACAAAATCAATCTTTTCTAATTTTTCCAAATCAAATGGAGGTTTATGTAATCTTTTAGCTCCAAATATTGGCATGGGAAAACATTTTTTACTCCAGACAGGATCTGTTAGAATAGAGATATTTTTTATTTTTACCCAAAAGCTACTATGATTTATCCAAACAACATATGGTTTTTCTTTATCAAATTTAGCAGGAATAAAATATTCTTGTTCAGAAAAATCTTTTTTTTCATACAACCTTTCATCTCTACATAAACGAGATTTCCATAAAATAATATCCCAAAATCCATATTTAAAATTTTTTAAGGAATTTTTATACTTACAAAATTTTTCCATCTAAAAACTATTATAATCTTTTATCTATTTTTATTTTAAAAAATTTTTTAATGTTTTGAATCTAATTCAAAAAAATGTTATCTTTTTTTAGAATATAAGGAGGCATAATGATCAAATTTCCTTTAAATTTTGAAGTATATTCTGAAGCTACAAGTGGCATATGTAATAAATGGAAAATACATATAAATGCTTATGAACCTATAACTTGTTGTATACCTACAGAATTTTATGGTCCAGGTGAAGGATATACTCCAGAAGATTTTTTTGCTTTATCTATCTTAAATTGTATGATAGCTTCTTTTAAAATTGCATGTGAAAAAGAAAATGCAAATTTTGATAAAGTTAAAACTAAAGCAAAATTAATTATGAATTTAGATGCAAATAACAAATTAATCTTTTCAGAAATAAATATCATAATAGATGTAGAAGGAGCTTCTGACATAGAAAAAGTAAAAAAAATATTAGAAAGATCCGTTAATGATTGTCCTGTTTCTAATGCTATAAAAACGCCAAAAACTTTACAGCTAAATGTAAAATAAATTTGCATAATTTTCTGTTTTTTTATTATAATTAAACAGTTGTGAAAAAACTGTGTTTTTTATTAATTACTATTTTTATGGCTAATTTTTCCTATTCAAAACCTTTAATCATAATACTGCTAGGGCCTCCTGGAGTTGGTAAGGGAACTATTGCTGTTGCATTAGAAAAAAAATTAAATATTCCGCATATTTCTACAGGAGATCTATTCAGAGAAAATTTGAAAAACAAAACCTTTTTTGGAGAAAAAGCTAAAAACTATATGGAAAAAGGATTGTTAGTTCCGGATGAATTAGTAGAAGAGATGCTTTATAAAAGATTAAAAAAAGAAGATTGCAATAAGGGATTTATTTTAGATGGATTTCCTAGAAATATACCTCAAGCTCAATATTTTGCTAAAATAATTAAAAATAAAAAAATTACTGTTATAAATTTAGAAGTAAAAAAAAATATTTTAATAGAAAGAATAACAGGAAGACTTGTTTGTAAAAAATGTCAGGCTACTTTCCATAAAACTTTTTATCCTCCTAAAAAGGAAGGAATTTGTGATCTATGTCAAGGAGAACTATATCAAAGAAATGATGATAAAGTAGAGGTAGTAAATAAGAGATTATTAGAATATGAAAATAAAACTAAACCTTTAATAGAATTTTATAAAAAAAATTCTAATTTTTACTCTGTAGATGGATCCTTTGATAAAGAAAAAATTTTAAAAGATATCTTATCAAAAATTAAACAAATAGAATTTAAATAAAAAAAATTTTTTATTTACTTTTAAAACATTAAATAACCTCCTAAAATGAGGAATATGATCTGTATATGCTGTTTTTTGAGCACATTCAATCAGCCATTCATATGTTATATCTTCATAACAAAAAGATAAAAAGAATATAAAAATTAAAAAAGGTATTTTTTTAATCATGATACCCTTTATATTTTAATTTTTTAATAAAAATTCTGCATAAAATATATTTTTATCTTTATCAAAAATAAAAGTAAATCCTTTTTTCTGACATAATTTTTTCATAGCAATATTTTCAGGATGTATGAAAGTCTTAACTTTTTTAATTTTTTCCTTTTTTGCAATATCTAAAAGCGTTGTTAAAATTTTTGTTCCAATTTTTTTATTTTTCCACTTATCTATAACAATTAAAGAAAATTCAGCTTCATTTGATCCTAAAATTCTATTTAACCTTCCAATTCCAACCACTGCTTTTTTATCTTTTTTATTTATCTCTACAACCATCACAATATCTCTATTATAATCTGTAAAACATAGATGGATAAGTCTTTTTTTAACAATAAATTCTGAATAATCTATTTCTTTTAAAAACTTTTTCGCTTCCTTTGTTTTGAAGATTAATTTAAAAAAATAAAGTAATAACTTTTCATCTTCTGGTTTTATAGGTCTAATCACTAGAGGAGTATTTGAAATTTTAAAAAAAGAGATATATTGTGCAGGATAAGGACGGATAGCTAATGGGATATGTTCATCCTTTTTATGAAGAACTATCCTAGCATCTAAAGCTACTATTTCTTTTTCAAATGCTAAAAGAGGATTTATATCACACTCTTTTATTATTGGGTATTCTGAAATAAGATTACTAAATCTAATCAAAATATTTTTTAAAAATTTTAAATCTACCTTTTTTTGATTTCTAAATCCTAAAAGAGCTTTATATATTTTTGTATCTTTTATAAAACTATTAGCTAAATTAGAATTAAGAGGTGGTAATGCTAAAGAATAATCTTTAAAAATTTCTACAAATTTACCTCCAGCTCCAAATAACAAAACAGGACCAAATGATATATCTGAAAAGCTTCCTATAATTAACTCTGAACCTTCTTTTTTTATCATCTTTTGAACGGTAACACCTTCAAAAGATTTCTCTTTTTTCAATTTTTTTAATGAATAAAAAATATCATCATATGCTTTTTCTAAAGACTTTTTATCCACAATATTTAACTTTACTCCTCCTATATCAGATTTATGTGTAATCTCTTTTGAGAGAACCTTTAAAACAACAGGATATTTAATCTTTTCTGCTATAGAGTTAGCTTCTTTTTTTGTTCTAGCAACATATGTTTGATTTATTGGTATATCAAAAATTTGAAGAATTTTTTTTGATTCATGCTCATCTAAAACAAATCTTTTATCTTTTATAGCTTTTTCAAATATATCTTCAGCTTCTCTTCTTTTTTTGATCTTTTTTTTATTCTCTTTTTTCCTTTCTATATCTGAGATCTCATAAATCTCTTTAAGGTTAGAACTATATTTCCACATATAAGAAAAAGTTTTACAAGCTTCATCAGGATAAGAGAATGTAGGGAAGTGCGAATTATGCAAAATCTCTTTTCCCTCCTCTACCTCTTTACCTCCCATAAAATTTACTAAAATAGGTTTTTCTACATTTTTAAAATTTTTTATCCTGTTAGCAACTTCTGTAGCATTTGTCATATATTGAGGTGTTAATATAAGCAGAATTCCATCTGAATTTTTATCTTTAGTAATTATATCTAAAGTCTTATAATATCTATCCGCATCAGCATCTCCTAATATATCTATTGGATTGTTATGACTCCAAAAAGAAGGAAGTTCTTTATTTAATTTTTTCTTTACCTCTTTATCTAGGTAAGATAGTTTTCCTCCATTTTTAATAAGTTCATCCGTTGCAACAACAGAAGGCCCTCCTGCATTGGTTATAATGGAAAGATTAGGCCCTTTAGGAATAGGTTGATTTGATAAAACTTCTGCCATAGAAAATAGATCTTCTAAAGTATCAACTCTTAATACCCCAACTCTTTTTAAAGCTACATTTAACACTTCATCACTACTTGTTAAAGCTCCTGTATGAGATAAAATAGCTCTTTTCGATTCTTCTGTTTTTCCTGCTTTAATCAATATCACTGGTTTTAAAAGAGCAAACTCTCTTGCAGCTGATAAAAAATATGATGCATTTTTTATGCTTTCCATATATATCAATATGCTTGAAGTATTGGGATCGGTTCCTAAATAATTCAATAAATCTCCCCATCCTACATCAATCATAGAACCAATAGATACAAAATAACTAAAACCAATTTTTTCCTTTAAACTCCAATCTAATACAGCACTACATAAAGCTCCAGATTGGCTCACAAATGCTATATTACCTTTTAAAGGCATATCAGAAGCAAAAGTAGCGTTTAATTCATTATAAGTATTTATTATTCCAAGACAATTAGGTCCAATTACTCTCATATCTGAAGAAGATAAATACTTTTTTATCTCATTTTCTAATTTTATCCCTTCACCTCCTATCTCACCAAATCCTGAAGAAATAATAATTAAAGAGGATACTTTAGCTTTAATACATTCTAAAACTAATTTAGGAACAGTTTTAGCTGGAGTAGCTATTATTGCTAAATCTATTTTATCAGATATTTTTCCAATATTAGGATATGTTTTTATATTTAAAATATTATCTCTTTTAGGATTTACAAGATAAAGATTTTTTTTTCCTTTAATAAGATTTAATACTAAAGTCTTACCAACACTACCCTCTCTATCTGTTGCCCCTATTACAGCTACATTTTTAGGATTAAAAAAACTATTTAAATTAGAATTTTTTTCTTTTAAAATATTTATCGAAGTATCATATTTAATACTCATACTTTTTTATTAAATTTTTAAATGTTTTTTTTCAAAACATTTTCTATTTGCTCCTTAGAAATAAATCCATCTCTTAATATTTTTATGTTCCCAATAAGAGAGATAACTGTTGAAGATGTTCCTATTGGACAGATGCCTCCATCTATAACTGCTCTGATCCTATCTTTAAAAAGATCATATACTTCCTTAGCATCTATTAAATCAGGATTATTTGACATATTGGCAGATGTTGCCAATATGGGGTTTTTTAAAGAGTTTAAAATATCAAGAGTAATGCCATGTGCAGGCATTCTTATAGCTACACTATCTCTTTCATTAATAAAAAGATTTTTTTTCTTTTTAATTATAATAGTTAAAGGTCCAGGGAAAAAATAGTCTGCTAAAATATAAAATTCTTTTGGTATTTCATCAGAAAATTTTTCGACATCCCCTAATCTACTAATATGTAAAGTTAAAGCTTTAGAAAAATCTCTTTTTTTTAAAAGATATAATTTTTCTTTTTCTTCTATTATTGTACCAATACCATAAACTGTTTCTGTTGGGAAAGCTATAACTTCGCCTTTCTCAAAAAAAGAACTTATCTCATCAATAGATAGATTTTCTTTTGTAAAAAATTTAGTTTCCATAAAAATTCTTATTGTAACAATCTAAAAAAAATGTTTCTATTAAAATATAATGAAAAGTGTAACTTTTTTTTCCATTATATATGCTATATTAGTCCTTTTAGGAGGGGTAATGTCCTTTTGGCATGGAGATCAAATATTTTCTTTATTTGAAATATTTATTGGTGTATCTCTTTTTGCAATTCTTTTTTTTGTTAAAAAAAAAATTGTTTATATTTTAATATCGATATTATCATTTAGTCTTATCTTATTTTATGGATACTTTTTCTATCGTTATAACGATTTTTTTGCAGGTGTTATGTCAATGGTAAGCGCTTTTATTATATTTTCAAATATATCAGAATTTTTCAAGACAACCTAATCTCAAACCATCTTATCTTACCAATTTTTAAAATATCCTTATCGTTGACCTTAGGCAAAGCCTCAAATACCACTTTTTCTCCATTCAACCTAACTCCACCCTGTTTAATAAGTCTAATGATAGCTGATTTAGAACTATCAGGCATACATTTTTTTAAAATACTAATTAAATTTTCATCTATAGAAACATCTATTTTAGGGATCGCTTCAGGAGTTTTTCTTTTAGAAAAAGCATTTTCAAACCAACTCTCTTCTCTTTCTGCTATCTCTGAACCATGATATCTCTCAACAATAGCTCTAGCTAAAGCTTTTTTAGCATCCATTGGATTTATTTTTTTTTCTTTTATAGACACTCTGATATCCTCAATAAATTCCATCGGTAATTTAGTATAAACCTCCATATATGAAAGAATTAAATAATCTGGCAAACTCATAACTTTTCCAAATTTATCTTTTGGATTATCATCTAATGCAATATAATTACTCAGACTCTTACTTTGTTTCTCTTTACCATCGGTTCCAGGAGTTATTCTTGTCGTTATTATTACTTGAGGTTTTTGATTAAACTTTTCTTGATAAAACCTTCCTATCAATTCATTAAAAAGCTGATCTGTTCCAACGATGGTAAGATCTGATTCTAACACAACAGAATCATATCCTTGAAGGATAGGATAAAGCATCTCATGCATATGTATCTCTAAATTTTTATTTATTCTTTTTTGAAACATATCTCTTTGTATAAGCTTTGAATAAGTTAACATCGAAGATAATGATAAAAATTTATCTAAAGAAATCTTATCAAACCAATCAGAATTATATTTTATTTCAAAAACTTTTTTATCGGTTATTAAGATTTTGCTTACCTGTCTTACAAATTCTTTAGAGTTTTTTTCAATATCCTCTTTAGAAATAATCTGTCTTGTTTTTGTTTTACCTGTTGGATCTCCAATCTTTGTAGTAAAATCTCCAATTAAAAATATAACTTTATGCCCATTCTCTTGAAAATGGCGCATCATCCAAAGATTAACCGCATGACCTATATGTAAAAAAGGTGCTGTCACATCAACTCCATATTTTATCTTTAAAGGTTTTTTGCTTTTTAATTTTTCTTTTAACTCCTCTAAAGAAAAAATTTTATCAGTTGTTCTTTTTAAATAATCTAAATCAATCATAACTATTCCATTTTTTTTTATTTTACAAGAGATGATATTTTTTGTAATATCCAAATTAAAATGAAGTTTTTTTTAATATCAATATTTTTTTTTACTTCTATTATCTTTTCTAATGAAAATAGTAATCATATATTTTATCTAATACAACAAAAAAAATATAAAAGCGCAATTTCAGCATATCAAAAAATTTTTAAAAATGATGATTTTGAAATTTTAAGAAAAATAGCTTTAATAATATTAAATGAGGGGTCTAAAAGTGATAATAAAGAAAAAATATATATCTCTTTATTTGGAGCTGGAATTTCTGGTTCTTCAAAAACAATAGAAATTTTAAAAAAAGGACTCTTATCTGACAACTTATACTTTCAATTAACAGCTTTACATTTTTTATCCACTATAGAAGATGAAACAGCAACTTCTCTTTTATTAGAAGCTGTAAATTCTAATTTTATAGAAACAAGATTTCAAGCGGTATATTCTTTAGCAATAAAAAAACATCCTTCTGCAATAAAAGAGATTGAATTATTAATGGGAAAATTAAATAAATTTTTTAAACCCTATTTCCCACATTTATTTGCACTTATTGGAACAAATGAATCCCTTATCCATTTAAAAAATTTTCTTTTCGACTTCGATTCTAATGTAAGATTAGAAACAATTTTAACTATTGCTAAAAATAAAAGAGATGATCTTTTATCTTTATTAAGAAAAATAGATCATGGTAATATAGCTGAGAAAGAAGCTTTAATCTTTTGTTTAGGAGAGTTAAAAGATTCTCATTCAATAGATAAAATTAAAAAATATTCAAATGATTCTACACCAACAATAAAATTAGCATCTCTTATAGCATTAAACAAATTAGAAAACTCTCAGATAGAAAAGATAGAAAGACTAGCACAAAATGAAGATTTGTATGCAATAAATTATTTAAGAAACATATCTTTTAATGAAAAAATACTTTTAAAATTTTTAAAAAATAAAAACAAAAATATACGTCTTAATGCGGCTATCTCTCTTCTAAAAAAGAAAAATCCTTTATCTATAAATGTTATTCAAGAATTTTTATTAGAAGATGATCTTATAATATACCCCTCCTATTCATTAGGAAAAACTTTAGAATGTTTTCAAATAATTCAAAATGCTAAAAAAAGAAATTTAGATTTAAATCAATCTTTAAAAATAAAAGAATCCTTATTAAAAGATGCTATGTCTTTAAAAGAAGATCTGTTTTTATCTTTAGCAGAAAAGATATTAAATAAAAAAAATCTTTCTCTTATACCTAGCATCACATCTCTCTTAGCTTCAAAAAACAGTGAAAAATCCATCTCTCTTTTAAAAAAATATAGTTATAAAAAAGATCCTATAACCATGGATTATTGCAATCTAGCTCTTTATAAAATAGGTAAAGAGGGTTATGATAAATATATAAAAAATTGTATAGAGAGATATTCACGAAAAGCTATAAAAATAAAAAATTTTTCTAATGAATCTATAAAAAATAAAAACAGATTTTTTATAGAATTATTACTAACTTTAGCTGAGAAAAAAGAAAAAGAAAGCATAAGACTTTTAATTTATGCTTTAAAAATTTGTCATCCTTTAAATAGATATTTGATCTCAGGTCTTTTATTAAAAGCTACTGAATAAAAGATTTTTACTTTTAAGTTTACGTAATCTATTTTTAAATTACCATGAAATATTTTTTTTTATTATTCTTACTATTTTTAAAAATTCTTTTTGCTAATTCCAATGATATAGTCTATGACCTTAAAAACACTTTGATAAAAAAAGGAATAAAATTTTTAAATGCAGATGATAACTCTTTTTCAGAAATATCTACTTCTGAACTAACGATAGATCTAAAAAACCCCTCTTTTATTAATGGAATATTAACAACCCATGAAGGAGGAGTTATAAAAAGTAAAGATCTAAGAATACAAGCTAAAACAATACAATATATAAAAAAAATAGAAAAAGATAAATGGGTTCATAAAGTGGAAGCAGATGGAGATCTAATGATACTATATAAAAATAGAGTATTTGTAGGAGACGAATTAGAATATGATTTTATTAAAAAATCTGGGACCATATATAACGGAAAAACATATGTAGCTCCTCTTTACATTGGAGGAGAAAAAATCAAGTTAAAAAAAAATGGAACTTATAAAGTAGAAGGTGTTTCTATAACAACTTGTGAAAATAAAGATTCTTCATGGGATATACATGCAAAAAAAGTAAGTGTTAAAAAGAAAAATTTATTAAAAGCTAAAAAAATACGTTTCAGATTTTTTAAAATCCCCACTCTTTGGTTACCTTCATTACATTTAAATTTAAAAAAATTTTTTAAAAAACCAATAATAAAATATAAATTTAATTGGGATAAAAAATCTGGACCCAGAGGTAGTATTAGATACCAAGCTTATTCATGGAAAGAATTTTTATTATTTTTACGGTTAGATTATAGGATTAGAACAGGTGCTGGAGGAGCTGTAGAGATGGAGTATTTTCCTTCCCATAAAAGATCTTTTTTTGTATCAAAAAATTATTTAGCAGAAGATACAGTCCCAAAAGATCCAAAAAATAAAAAAAGATACCGTATCCAAGGAGCATATCAACTTAAAAGTATAAACAAAAAAACCCAAACAAAAATAACATGGGATAAATATAGTGATATTAAAATGCCTAGCGATTTTAAAAGTGATGATTTTGAAATAAACACAGCAAAAAAAACAGAAGGAATAATTCATCACCAAAAAAAAAATCTAATAACTTTTTTACATGCTCAGCCAAGAGTTAATACTTTTGAAACATTAAAAGAGGATATACCTACCTTCTATACTATCTTTCGTCCTATAAACATAAAAAATAATATGATACTTTCCGGTTGGAGTAATTTATCATATTTAAAAATAGCATATTCCAAAGATATCTCCCCCGCTCTTGATGATATCAACTCTTTTAGAGCTCAATCTAGATTAGAACTATTAAAATCTTTTAACATGAAAGGGATTAATTTTACTCCTAAAATAGGAGTAGATGGTATCTTTTATAGTAGTTCTAACCCTAAAGCTGTTTTTCTTTTTTTATATGGTTTTTCCTCTAAAGGAATAATTTCTAGATCATTTTCTAAATACAAACATGTAATTGAACCATATATTAAATATACAGGAATAACTAATCCAAATATAGGAATAGACTCTCATTATATATTTTCAATAGAAGATGGATACAATAAATTAAATATGATAGATTTTGGTATTTCTAATCAGCTATTTTCATTAAAAAAAAAAGGAAAACCTACTTTTGATTTAAATATTTATGCAAATGCTTTTATTAATTTAGTAAATCTTATAGATTTTTATAAGTTATATGCCAACATAAATTGGAATCTACCATCTATATTTATACTCTCTCAAAATGGTTTTTATTTGGATAAAAAAATATTAGATAGTTCTAATCTACGAATAGGATGGACAGTAAATAAAGATATAGCCCTAGCATTAGAATGTAGATATCGTTCTAAATATGATTTTAGGAAAGCAGATAAAGATAATTTTATATTAGATATTTCTAGACCAAAAGAACTACTTTTAGATTCTCCCCTATCGGATAAAAGAATAGCTTTTTTAACTCATATTTTTTTTAGATTAAATCCTTACATATCTCTTCATATACAATCACACCATGGTAAAAGAAAGCATGAGCCTGCATATAATGAATTTAAAATAGATCTTTATGCTATGATAAGTTCTAGTTGGAAAATAAGAATATCATATGAACAAACGCAAACAGATAAAAGATTTACCTTTGATTATGTTCTTTTAAAATTATAAATAAAATGTATAAATTGATGCTAACTATTTTTGCTCATAGTGTTTTATAGAATTTTTCCATTCATTATTTGAATCTTTTTTCTTATTATCTTTTAACAATCTTTTAGATGCATTTCTTTCACAATCATTTTTGGTTTTTCCATCTGTCTTTACTATTGGTTCCGGACAAAGTGGAATTACAGGTTTTTTTTCAGGATGTACAATTACAGCTCCTAACATTTGATGATAATAAGTTGTTTGTCCATTTTTGTGATATTTCTCACAGCAATTTTTACAATGGACTTTTTCTGAAGAAAAATGACCTGTCCCATCTAATGATAATAAATAATAACCTTCTATATATTGATAATTTTCTAAATCTTTTCCTCTTTGAATATGTGAAAATATTTTCTTAAAAGCAGGTCTTAATGTTTTGGGATCTAAAGGATCTAGCCTTTCTTCTCATATATGTATCTGATGGAGGATTTTTTACTAAATATAAATTTTTTAGATTAGATGTAGCTTTTGGAAGTTTTTTCTCTATTTCAAATGATAATAAAGAAAAATATTTTAAACTAAAAATTGCTAAACAAGACATTAAGCAATCTGTAAGAGATATTTTACCATTTATATTTTTAGGATCTTTTATTTTCTTAAATTGATTATAGATTGTTTTTATAAGTCCTTCTGCTGATAAATTTTTTCTTGTTTTTTCCATATACATAATTCTTTTTTTGAATTTCATTTTAATAATTTCAAAAAAAGTTTGCGAATACTTTTTTTTAATCACGTATTAAAAATTTGCTTCCGGGAATTGCTAATTAAATATTTTTTATATTGATTTAAATAAAGAAATATAATTAAATGCATTGACGTGCTCCCCAAAATCTGATCCATGATATACTTTACTAATTAAAAGGAGTAATCATGAAAAAAAGATTTTCAGAAGATCAAATATTAAGAATTTTTAAAAAGTAAATCAACTTATCAAGACGTGATTGAAGAATAACGAAATAAAATTGAATTGCTAAAAAAAAACAAAGAAATATTACAAAGAAATAAAGAAATTATGCTACAAAAATTAAGAGAAAAAAATAAAATAATTAGAGACCATGAATCAAGACAAGTAAGTTGTAATAGGTAGAACATAATCTTACACTTCAGTAAAATGTAAAAATAAATTTGGAGTCGCGAAGACTCAGCTCAGCTGCCCTTTGCAGCATGAGCTGAGCTGA
>Ga0111177_116_pt1 | contig 20393 bp, 16 predicted proteins | sample DeeMarSWOR324_28_FD_80230 | JGI IMG/M metagenome (GOLD analysis project Ga0111177, IMG submission 80230) | Chlamydiae bacterium SM23_39
AAGAATAAAATATTGTAAAGCTTTTTTAAAAATGTCTTTAATTTATTTTTGGATGAATAAAATTATAAATTTCGGAGATTTAATATGACTTCTTGGATAGGTTCCTAATTCTCATCTATAAATGCTAAATTAGTTATTCTCATATCTATGCATTTCAAAGAAAATTTTAAAAGATCTTTATCATCATCAATCTTTTTAATCTGCTTTTTATAATCTAAAAAAATTTTATCTTGTAAAATAAAATAATTATTAAGTTGTTTCAAATAATCTTTAGAATTCAAACGGATAAGATATGGAAAAATGCATTTTATTTTTTTTTTATTTTTAAATATTGAAAAAGGATAAATAATTTTTATCACTATCTCTCTTTTTCCCAAACTATTTTCAAAAAGTTTAGAAACATCTATCATTTTAAGAAAGCATTTTTTATCTTTAAAAACTTTTAAAATATCTAAAGCAACAACTATTTTTTTATTATTTAATAAAAAATTCCAACTATCTTTTTTTTCAAAAAGATTAAATTCATCTAAATATATTTTAACTAACCTTTCTTTTTTTAAAAATGGTTCTATAGGAAAAATATATCCATTCTTGTCTATTCCAATATTTTTAAAATCATATAGTTCTGCTACAGGTTTTCTCAATGTATAATCGACATAAATAGTATGAGGTTTTATTTTTTTTACAAAAGCCTTTTCAATAAGAGGATGGTTTATTAAAATATTTTCAGCTTTCTTTTCATCAAAGAGATATATGTTTGTAGGTTTATCAATAGATAGATCCAATAACTCTGCTAAATATATATTTTTTAACGAATATTCTTTATAAGGTTGAATCAAACTTTTAATATTATATTTCTCTTTTTTTCCTCTTGTTTTTTTCATAAAAAAAATAAATTGAGAGCTTATAAAAATAAAAAAAATAAATAAAACTGAAACAATTAATTTTTTATACATCTTTTATTTTTATCCATAGCCAAAATAAAAAGTTTATCCAATAATTTACCAAAATCAATTTTTGATTTTTCCCACATCTTATGATATAAACTGCTCTTCGTAAATCCTGGAATAGTATTGACCTCATTAAAATAAAATTGATCATCTTTAAAGAAAAAATCTATTCTAGCCATACCTTTACATCTTAAAATCCTATAAATTCTTTTTGCTAACTCTTTTCCCTCTTCTATCTTTTTATTTGAAATATTAGCGGGAATAATTGTTGAAGAGGTATTTTCTCCATTCAATTCTTCTCCATATTTATTATTAAAATCATAGAATCCTGAGGAATTCAAAATCTCTCCTGGAAGGGAAACCGAAATTTTATCATTTCCTAATACCGCAAATTCGATTTCTCTAGCTACCATCTCCTCTTCTATTAAAACAGTATCATCTAAAAAAAATATTTTTTCTATCACAGCTTCCAAATAAAAATAATCTTTTATCCTCTCAACACCTATGCTAGATCCTAAATTACATGGTTTTATAAAAAGTGGAAAAGAAAAATTGTTTTTTATCTCTTTCAAAAATTTCAATTTTTCTTCTTTCCAAAAACTTTTTTTTATCTCTAAAAATTTAGGAGTTTTAATATTTTCATTTATAATTAAATATTTAGCACATGCTTTATTAATGCATATGCTACTGGCTATATAATCACATCCTACATAAGGTATCTTCAAAGTATCAAAAAAACCTTGAATCATCCCATCTTCTCCAAAAGAACCATGAAGGATCGGAAAAGATAGATGACAATCTAAAATATCTTTAAAATCAAATTTTTTATATTTTTTAAAATCCTCTTCTACAAGATTTAACTCTCCCTCTTTTGAAATTTTAAATAATCTTATCTCATAAAGAGATTTATCTAAATTTTTATAAATATTTTTTGCAGATAATAGAGATATCTCATGTTCTACAGATTTACCTCCAAAAAAAATATTTAATTTTAATTTATTTGGATCTTTTTTAAATCTTTCAAATATATCTTTACCTATTTTTGAAATATCTCCAGCTCCCAAAAAAATAATAACATCATAAGGTTTTAAAATTTTTGAAATATCTAAAAGATTCTCTTTTGCTATGTACTGGCATCCTATTTTTTTTGCTAGATCTTCTGCTTTTATATCTAATGGTTTCTCTGATGCAGAATAAATATCATTAACAATCACCTGATCTGCTTCATCAAAAGAAAAACAAAACTCTTCAAACAATTCTTTAAATCTAGAAAATCTATGAGGTTGAAATACAGCAATAATCTTTCTCTCTTCCACCGCATCTCTTAACGCTTTTAAAGTACATTTTATCTCTGTTGGATGGTGTGCATAATCATCAAAAAATAAAACTTTTTTAAAATCACCTATTTTTTCCATCCTTCTTTTTACTCCTTGAAAATTAAAAAAACTTTCTCTCAAAATTTTTTCTTCTATCCCCAACAAAAGTGATAACCCAAATACAGCAGAGCTATTTAAAACATTATGATATCCCAAAAGATTTAATTTAACATTTTTATATATTTTACCTTTAAAATGAATATCAAAAATAGATATAAAATCTTTAAATCTTACATTATCGATAAAAAGATCAGCTTTTTCAGAAAAACCATAGGAAATTCCTTTTGAAATCTCTCTTAAAATAGGATCTTCATAACAGTAAAAAATATCTTTTTTTATTTTTTTTATAAAATCAAAAAATCCTTTTTTCAAATTAGATAAACTCTTCCAATATGATAGATGCTCTTTTTCAACATTAGTCAAAATAGAAAAAGAACCAGAAAGATTTAAAAAAGAACCATCACTTTCATCTGTTTCACAAACAAAATGTTTTCCCCTTCCAAACTTTGAATTAACATTTTTTGATCTTAAAACACCTCCAATAGCAAATGAAGGATCCTTCTCTGCATCTAATAAAACTTGAGATAACAAAGAAGCAGTTGTAGTTTTTCCATGACTACCTGCTATTAAAATAGCATCATACCCATCCATTAACTCTTTTAAAAGCTCCGATCTATGGATAACTTTTAATCCTTTTTTTTTAGCATAAATAAGCTCTTCATTATCACTATTTATAGCAGTGCTATAAACTACAATTTGATCTTTTAAATTTTCTTTTTTATGGCCTATTGTTATCTTTATTCCTCTTTTTATTAACTTTTCAATGATATAGTTTCTCTCCACATCACTTCCCGTGACCTTTATTTTTTTATTTATTAAAAGCTCAGCTAAACCACTCATTCCAATTCCACCAATACCAATAAAATGGTAACTCATATTTTGCTCCCAACTTTATAAACTATATCTAATAAATGTTTTCTATTTTCTCTCATTTGCTTTTTTTTAAATGTTCTTAAATTCTTTTTTATCTTTTCCATTTTATCTTTTTGCATCATTAGTTCATATATCTTTTCTGAAAAATTCAATACATCTATTTTTTCTTGTGAAAAAACATATCCTCCCTTTATTTCTTTACAAAAAAAATCGGCATTCATCTTTTGATGGTTTTCAGATGCATAAGGATAGGGAATTAATATAGAAGGAATCTCGTAATGGATAAGCTCACAAATAGTACCTGCTCCTGCTCTACAAATGCACAGATCAGAAGCTAAAAAAAATTTTTCTATATTTTCTTCATAATCTTTTGTTAAATGAAAAATATTTAAATCTTCATATTTCTTTTTCACAATTTTTCCTTTTCCTGTAAGATGGATAATCTGAAAAAACATTTTTTTTTTCTTTAAAAGAGCTACAATATCAATAATTTTTTTATTAAAAAAATCTGCTCCTAAAGATCCTCCAAAAATAAAAATGGTAAACATTTTTTTTAATCCTATTTTTTTTTTATAAACCTCTTTATCTTCATATATTTTTTTTTCTTCCCAAGGCCAAATATTTACCATCTCTATATTTTTATATTTTTTAATCTTATCATTTTTAAACTGTAAAGCTATAGCATGAGCATGTTTAGCAAAAAACCTATTTACCTTTCCTAAAAAAATATTTGCCTCAAATAAAACAATAGGTTTTTTTAATAAAACTGAAGCCATAAGAATAGGAAAAGTATGAAAAGAACCAAATCCTACAACAACATCAGGTTTAATTTTATACAAAATAAAAATACTTTGTAAAAAACCTTTAAAAATAGAAAAAATAGAAAAAAAAAATTTTTTTTTATTAAAAGCACCGCTAGATATATTTTTATATATATATTTATCCTTTTTAAAATTATAATTATTTTTTAATCCTTTACCTACAAATATCACCCTGTTTTTATCTTTTATAAATTGATCAGCTAGTTTTTGTGCTGGTAAAAGGTGTCCAGCTGTACCTCCAGCAGTGACAATTATTTTCATAAATTTTTTAAATAACATTTTTTTTCAGCAGCAACACTTAAAATAAGAAAAACAGCAATAATATTTAAAATTAAAGATGTCCCTCCATGAGAAAAAAAGGGAAGAGTTGTGCCTTTACTAGGTAAAAGACCTGATACTACACCAAAATTTAAGAAAGCTTGAAAAGATATTAAAAAAGCCATCATAGATGCTAAATAAAATCCATTTTCAGAAAGAGCATTTATTGCAATATAAAAACCTAAATAAGTTATAAACAAATAAATAAATATTAAAACAACTATTCCAATAAATCCAAATTCTTCAGCATAAATAGCCACGATATAATCACTTTTTGATTGAGGAAGATAATTTAATTTTTGCAAGCTCTCTCCAAAGCCTCTTCCATAAACTCTTCCAGAACCAATAGCAATTTTTGATTGATAAGGTTGATGCCCCCTTCCTTTAATATCTAATTCAGGATTAAGATAGGAAGAGATCCTTTTTTTAACGTAAGGCATATTATATGCTATAACACCCCCAATAATACTAATAACAATCAAAGGGAACACCCAAAAATGCATTTTTATTCTAAACAAAAAAAATAGAACTAAAAGAGTTGATAGTATTATTGCTATACTACCATTATCAGGTTCAAATATTATAAGAGAAATAGGGATAATTAAAATAAACAAAAATTTTAAAAAATGCATCAATTCATATCTATGATCTCTAAAAGAAAAATAATTTATTGCATAAATAGGAATAAGGTATTTTGACAATTCTGAAGGTTGAAAAGAAAACATATGCGTCCCTATCCATCTTTTAGCTCCATTTTTTTCTATTCCAACATGGGGAACAAAAACTAAAAATAAAAGCATTATTACTAAAAAAAATAAAAATGGGCTTATTCGAATAATATTATTATATCCTATTTTATAAACAAAAAATCCTATCAATATTCCACAAAAAAAAGCTGACAGCTGTCTAACAAAATATTTATAAGTGCTAATATTTAAAGATTTATCTAATATTTCAGCAGATGTAACATTAAAAATCGTTAACAATCCTATCGAAAATAAAAAAATAACACTTACAATTAAAGCTAGACTACTTTTTTGCATTTATCTTATCCTAATTTTGTCTCCAGGTTTCAATTTTCTAGCTTTTTTTTCATCTAAATTATTTAGCTTTAAAAGCTTTTCCAATTTAATCTTATGTTTTAAAGCAATAGTCCAAGGATTATCTCCTTTTTTTATAATATAATAATCATATTCCTGAACATTTTTTAAGGAGAGGGTTTCTTTCATTTTAGGTATTTTTAATATTTGACCCTCTTTTAAAAAAGAGGTCGATAAATTATTAATCTTTTTTATAGTCTCTACAGAGATAGAATTAAACTTTGCTATCTGATCTAATGAATCCCCTTTTTTTACAACTACTTCAACAAAACTCTCTTCTATTTTAGGTAATTTATGGATAATTTTTTCTTCTTTTTCTAAAATAGAAGTTGTATCCTCTATTGGCAACATTCCATTTTCATCTTTTTCTAAAATAGAATTTGCTACTTCTAATGAGGAGGAAGCTAAATAACTATCTTTTGTAGTTACTGCGCTTATTAACAAAATAATTAAAATACCTGCATTAGCTATTGCAGATATTATAATAACATCTTTACGCTTCATCGAACATTCTCCCTCTTTTCAATAATATTTACCAAACGTTTAAATTCTTTACCACGATGAATATAATCATCGAACTGATCAAAACTAGCAAAACCAGGAGATAAAAGTATTTTATCTCCTCTTTCCGCTATTTTAAAAGCTTTATTAACAGCTTTTTTTAAAAATATTGTTACCTCTGGGTTAAAAATCTTTAACTCTTTTTCCATCTTTTTAGCACATCTTCCAATAAGAAAGATATATTTTACTTTACCTTTAAATATTTTTTTCCATTTTTTATAACAAATATTCTTATCTACTCCTCCTACTATTAAAATAATATTCTTTTTTAATTTTTCTACAGCATAAATAGTAGAAGCTGCATTAGTAGATTTACTATCATTATAAAAAAGAATACCTGATATTTTATTTACTAATTCTATTCTATGATCTCCACTCTTAAATTTATCAAAAGCTTTTAAAAAATTCTTTTTTTTTATCCCTAATTCTTTACAAACATGATATGCAGCTTCAACATTTTGATTATTTTTATTGTAATCAAAAACCTTAAATTTTCTATTTAAATATTTAAAATATCTTTTTTTTATATCATGAGAAATAAAAAGCTTTTTATTCTTTTTTAAACAATTTTGAATATTAAATTTTGATTCTACATATTCCTTTAAAGAGCCATGCCAATCGATATGATCTTCAGAAATATTCAAAATAACAGCAATATCTAAAATCTTTTTTCTTATTTTAGATAATTGAAAAGAAGAGAGTTCTATTATCAAAACCTCTTTTTTATTTTTTTCTAACAGATAAGAAGTTACACTTTTACCTATATTCCCTAAAGCTACTGCTTTAATATTATTTTGATTTAAAACAAACTCTATTAAAGAGGTAACAGTTGTTTTACCATTAGATCCAGTTATACCAATACAAATATTTTTTCTTATATACAAAAAAGCAAGCTCTACTTCATCTAAAACTAAAACTTTTTCTCTCTTCGCTTTTATTACAATAGGATGTTTTTTAGATATACCAGAAGAGATTACTAAAAATTTAAATTGTGAAAAATCTATCTCTTCATCTTCATTCAAAAAAATAATTTTTTTTAAAAAAAAATTTTTTTTATCTTTTTTTTTATCTTTATCTATAACCCATACTTCATATCCCTTTTTCAATAAAAAAAGAGCTGCTGACCATCCACTTGTTCCAAATCCTAAAATTAAACTTTTCATTGAAATTTAATAGATGCTATTCCAATAACTGCAAAAAAAAGAGCAATAATCCAAAATCTTAAAACTACTTTTGGTTCTGCCCACCCCTTATATTCAAAATGGTGGTGTAAAGGAGCGCATAAAAATATTCTTTTTCTACCTCTAAATTTGTAAGATAAAACTTGTAAAATAACTGAAAAAGCTTCAACAACAAAAACTCCTCCAACCAATGCTAAAAGCAGCTCTCTTCTTAAAAGAACCGCTATTACTCCTAAAACTCCTCCTAATGATAGTGAGCCTATATCTCCCATGAATATTTGAGCTGGATAACCATTATACCATAAAAATCCTAAAGAGGCTCCTATCAAAGAACTCAAATAAACAGCTATCTCTCCACTTCCCTCCACATACACCATATTTAAATACTTAGAAATCTCTATGTTATTAGATAAAAAAGCAAAAAGAGATAAGACAGCAGCAACCATTGCTATACAACCTATAGCTAGTCCATCTAATCCATCTGTTAGATTAACTGCATTTGAAGAGCCCACAATAACAAACATGATAAATAATATAAGAAGCAGAGAAGAAACTCCTTTTAAACAAACTAAAGGTTTTTTATAAAAAGGGATATAAATCCTAGAGAAATATTCTTTTACATTTAAAGTTTTCATTTTCTTTTTTTCTATCTTTTCTTTTATTATAGGAAAAAATTTTTTGTCTTTTTTTTGAAAAGAGCTATCTGAAAAAAACAGTAAATAAGAAGCTATAAAAAAAGAAAAAATAAACTGAAAAAAAAACTTTAATTTAGGTTTTATTCCTTTCTTATTTTTATACTTCAACTTTAAATAATCATCTATCCCTCCTAAGGCTCCTAGAAAAATAGTTGTTATAAATAAAATGATAGTAAAGATATTTCTTAAATCCATCCATAGAAAAAGAGAAAACAAAATAGAAAAAAGTATTAAAACACCTCCCATGGTAGGAGTATTTTCTTTTTTTTTATGCAACTGAAAAAGTAAAGGACATTCTTTTTTAGATCTAATCTTTTCTCCTATTTTTAATTCATATAATTTTTTAATAAAAAAGGGAGCTACAAAAAAAGTTATTATAATAGAGCTAATAGATGCTAAAATCATCCTTGTAGAAGTATACAAAAAAACTTGAGGTATCTTTATATTAAAATTTTCTAAGTATTTTATTAATAAAATCAACATAAAACTATTTTTAAAATTTTTTCCATTTTTAAAGCTCTAGATCCTTTTATCAAAACAAGATCTTTTTCTGAAATATTCTTTTTTAAATATAAAGCCAACTCTTTTAAATTTAAAAATAATTTTTTCTTTTTTTTAAAACTATTAATCATATATCTGCATTCCTCTCCTAAACAAATAAGGAGATCGATATATTTATTAGCTTCTTTACCAATTATTTTGTGACAATCTTTTGAAAATTTACCTAACTCTTTCATCTCTCCTAATACTGCTATCTTTTTGCCTTCACAAGAGGGAAGATTTTTTAATGCTGCTATAGTGGATAGAACATTTGCATTATAACAATCCAAAAGATATGTAATTCCATCTTTTTCTATTCTTTCAAATCTCATCTCATATGGAGCTAAATATTTTAATCTTTTTTCTATATCAATTTTTTTTAATCCAACCATTCTACTAATCATATAAGAAGCTAAAAAATTTTCTAATAGATGGTCTGCATATATTTTTAAAAAACTATTTTTATTAAAAATACTTTTTTCTTTGAAAAGATTTTCATGGATAATAATGAAATTTTTCTTTTTTTCTAAAAAAAAATCCGCTTCAGGATTTTTTATAGAAAAAGTAAAAAAATCCTTATTAAAAAATTCTTTGTATTTTAAAAGCTCAAAATTAATAATTTTTAACTTAGTATTTTTAGAAAAAATACTACTTTTCTCTTTTATTATTTCAAAAAAATTCTCAAAATTTTCACTATGAACTAACCCAACTTTTGTTATAATAGCAATATCGGGATTTATAATCTCTCTTAACCTCTTCATCTCTCCTTTCTTACTCATTCCCATCTCTAAAATTATTATCTCTTTATCTTTTTCCATATTTAAAATAGAGATGGGTAATCCAATTTGAGAGTTTTGATTTTTTTTACTCTTTTCAACTCTAAAATTTCCATTTAAAAAGGAATACAAAAATTCTTTCGTTGTTGTCTTACCTACAGATCCTGTTATTCCTATCTTTTTACCTTTTTCTCTTTGAATTTTTCTTTTTGCTAAATATTGCAAACTTTTTAAAACATCATCCACTATAAATAATTTAATATTAACATCTTTAATCTTTGCCCCCCTCTTAACCACAACTCCAAAGGCTTCTCTTTTTTCGACCTCTCGTAAAAAATTATGTCCATCATTTTTTTTCCCAGAAATTGCAAAAAAAAGTCCATTTTTTTTTATCTTTCGACTGTCTACTTGAACTTCTAAAAACTTATTATCTATAAACCTCTCTAAATCTTTAATGTTAAAGGTCTTATTCATAAAGTTCTAGCATTCATTTATTGAAATAAAATAAAAATAATAGTATAATCATAATATGATAGAATCTCAATCAAAAAACTTATCAACTACGATAAAATTCGAGGGAATAAATTATAAAATTGTTCTATTCGATAAAAATGATAATTCTATAAATAATTTAAGCGAAAAAAAAGTTAATGAACTAGCACTTAAAACCTTAGAATTTCATAAAAAACATAAGATTTTGCCTTCTAAAGACGAAACAATAAGGATTGAATATGCAGAACATAAAATCTCTAAAAAATCTTCAAATAAATCAGAATTTAAAGAAATATCTTCTCTCAATCTAGATAACAAGAGTTTTGAAGAATTAACAATGTTTTTCCATGACATTATAAATAAACCATCCAGTAGAACTACTTTTTCTCAAAAAATACTTCAAAACAATTCACCTTTATCTCTACAAGAAAAAAGGAAAATAGAAGGAAGTTCTTTATTTATAGAAGGCAAAAGAAGTCAAAAGCTTAATGCTTGTACAGTAATTGCTGCAGTAATGTTAACACTAATGTTACATAAAAATATACAAAAACCTGATGATATTAATATTGATCATTGCTTAGAAGTAGGAGAAAAAAAATATACAGAAATAATAAATGATAAAAAAGATAGGCTATCTAAACAACTTAATGAAAAATTAAAAAAATTAAATGAAGAAAAAAATAAATATCAAAATCTTTTAACCGAAGATAAGAAAAAAGATGTCGATTTTAAAACTCATAAAAGTATATGTAATAAAATAAAGAAGCCACCCAAAGAGACTTATTATCAAAAACTTATAAATGAATATGAAAATCTTTCAAAATCACATGAAAAATTTTCATATGGTTCCCCTTTATCTGCTGAAGAAATTACAAAAGAAGATAAATTTTCTTTCGATAATTTTATAATTTATCATTATGATTTATCTCAGGTAGGATTATTTATAACAAAAGAAAAAAATATTTTTAAAGCCCGCATAAATCCGCAACCATTAGAAGATAAAACAACTATTAAAGAATGCCTAAATGCTGCCTTAGAAAAAATGGTAGAAAAAAGTTTAAAAAATACTAAAATTTCTGGAATCCTAACAACAGGAAAAGGTTCAACTAAAGATGGTTATTCCTATGCTTTTAGTATATCAAAGAATGCGGACAATAAAATTTCAATTGAATTTGCAGATTCTCATAGAACATTTAACGGTAAAGCTTTTTTTGTAAGGTTCGAGGATATAAATAGCTTCACAAACTTCTTTATTGATAAACTTGGACACAAATATAGAGATAGTGCTACAGAACCATTCTTTACATTTGAAAAATTTGATAAAACCCCTCTTTCTAGTACAGAATATAAAAAAGAGTTTGATTTTTAATAAAAAACATTCTTTTTCTTAAAAGCTAAAATTAACAAAAAAATTTGACCCATTTTTAAAAATAGAATAATATCTCATTTATAAAAAAGGTGGCATAGCCAAGTGGTAAGGCAGGAGCCTGCAAAGCTCCCATTCCTCAGTTCGAATCTGAGTGCCACCTAAAATCCTTCTTTTTCGAAAGTTGATAATATTGTTAAGGATTTAATTAGTTCATTTTATTATTCCCAAACCAATTTTAAAACAATCTCTTAAAATTTCTCTTTTTTAAGTCATAATAGGCTGATTTTTAGGTAAATATACTTCAATCGAATTCAAGACTAACCTTGTTTTTTAGGCATGTGAAAATATTTTTTATAAATTTAAGAGTTTAATAATCATTAACTTATATTAAACACCTTTTAAGATAATAATACATCGGTTTTTATATAAATAAAAAAAAACAATTTTTATTTAATTAATCTTCAGTTTCTTAAATAAAGACAAATAAACTTACAAGCTTTTATTTGAAACAAAATTGCATTTTATAATAAAATCAAATTAAAAAGAGACGTTATGAAGGATATTCCTAGCCATATGGTTAAATTCATAAAAAAATTTGAAAAAGAGGAAAATCCCAAAGAGGATACCCCTTTAAAAAAATATAGGAAAGAGTCTTCAAAAAAACAGCGAAGGAAACAAAGAAAAGAAAAACAAAAAAAAGAAAAAAAAGAATTAATCCATTCTCCTGATACTCCTACTGAAAAAAACAAAAAAATGAAAAAAAGGATTCCTAGAATTAGAGAAAACAAATATAACGTAAACATTTAACCTTTTCTTTTTTTTAAAAAACAATTAAAATATAAAAATGTGGAAGATTGCACATATTTCTGATTTGCATATCTCTAAAATCTCTCTTTCCCTTTCTCAATTTTTCTCAAAAAGGTGGATAGGAAATGTAAATCTTTTATTATTAAGAAAAAAAATATTTAAAATTCAACAACTATTATTATTATCAGAAATTTTTAAAAAAGAAAATATAGATTACATAATAGTCTCTGGAGATATAACTTGTACCTCTTTTAAAAAAGAGTTTGAAATAGCTCAACAATTATTTCAAGAGATGGAAAAAACTTCTAAAATATTTTTTATCCCTGGAAATCATGATCACTACACAAAAACAGCTCATAAAAATAAAACTTTTTATAAATATTTTGAAAACAAAAAAGGAAAAAATGAGATAGAAAAAATATTTTGTTTAAAAAAGGATAAAATAGAAGCTCACCTTTTAAAAAACAGATGGTGGTATGTAGGATTAGATACAGCTTTAGCTACCCACCTCTTATCTTCTAGAGGCCTTTTTTCTGAAATCTTAGAAAAAAATCTTATCTCTCTTCTAAAAAGAATTCCTTCCGATGAAAATATAATTTTAGTAAATCATTTTCCTTTGATAGCTTCAGAGGGTACTTTAAAATCTTTAAAAAGAGCAAAAAAATTAGAGGCGATAATAAAAAAACATACAAATATAAAGCTCTTTTTACATGGACATACACATAAACATAAAATTACTGATCTTAGAAAAAAAAATCTGCCTATTATTTTGGATAGTGGCAGCACTGCTCATAACAACTTAGGAAAATGGAACCTATTAGAATTTAATGAAAACAGAGTAAATATCTCCATATATGATTGGGAGAAAAAAACAAATAAATGGAAAAAAAGCATATCTGAAATATTTATGTTATAACTATGAAAGATTATTGGTACAAAGATGGTCTCTATTTTAAATGTACCTCCTGCGGAAAATGTTGTACAGGAGCTCCTGGATTTGTATGGTTATCTCAAAAAGAGATTCTGAAAATTTCAAATTTTTTAAAAATTTCCAAAAATTCTTTTTTAAAAAAATATACAATAAAGGTAAAAAATTTGATCTCCTTAAAAGAAAAAAAACCTTCTTATGATTGCATTTTTTTAGAAAATAAAAAATGCAAAATATATAAAATACGACCTTTACAATGTAAAACTTACCCTTTTTGGCCACAGAATTTAACCTCAAAAAAAGCATGGAAAGAAAATATTTTAAAAAATTGTCCAGGGGCATTAGAAAAATCTAAATTGTATTCTAAAGAAGAGATTAAAAAAATATCTTTAAAACAGATAAAATATTTTTTAGAAATAACCTAAAAATAGTGCTTTTTATTATTATTTTTGATAAAATAATAATATGTCTGTTCATGGTAGTTTTTATTTAAAAGAATTTAAAGATTTTCGTTTAAAAGATTGTGTTGAAGAGCTCAAGGAAAACAGTTCTAATAAAATAAATATACTTAAACGAAGTCTTTATCCTACTCAAAAAAAAATTAAATCTATTATTATAGCAGGGGCTATTTTTCTTCCTTTTTCATTAATTTTATCTGCTTCTCCGCTCGCTTTAATACCTATTTTAAAAGCAAAAAATATAACTCATTTAATGTTATTTTCTAAATCTATTTCAATCTATCCTATAATATTAACAACTACTACCATCTTAGGAATATCTTCAACATCTCTATTTACAATAGCTGTAATTAAATATAGTGTAACTATTAATAGAAAAAATAGCGATATACAAAAAATAATAAAAAAGATGGAAGATTTTCAAAAAGATGATCTTTCTCAAAACATTGATGATTCATGGAATGCTTCGATATCATTATTTAACAAGTATGATTTAAATGAAGAAATTGATTCACAAAAATTCAATAAAAAGTTGTCAGAAAATTTAGATTTAGAATTTGCACAAAAAAACATAGCACTAATACAGCAATTTTTTATAGTAAAAATTAGAACAGCACTAAACACACACAAAAAAACACTATCCTTACAAAAAAATAAAGAGACACAAATCAATCTTAAAAATAATTTAATTTTCTTAAACAATAAATACCAACTATCTTCAATATATTGGCATTCTCCTTCAGTAGATGATTTAGAAGAAAAATATAAACCCTTAGAAACAAAAATCCCCTCAAATTATGGACAAATATAATCCCTCTATCTTTTAATAATCAATTTCCTAAAGCCTTTTTAGAAAATTTAAATAAATATTTATTTTTATTACAAGTATAATAAGTATTGATAATTATACAATCCAATAAAAAATAAACTTTCTTGCTTTTTTCAAAAAAAAAAAATATTTTATGGAAAAAGGATAATCATGGATTTAGACCTATCAAAATTCGATAAAAATACTCAAAAAAATATACTTGCATGGTTAAACGAAAATTTCGAACCAGCTATAAAAAAAGAGATTAAAAATCTTATAAAAAAAGATCCCAATTATATAAAAAATGCTTTTTGTAAAAAACTATCTTTCGGAACGGGTGGTGCAAGAGAAAAAATGGGTATAGGAACAAACAGATTAAATAAATATACAATAAGAGGAATGGCATTAGGATTAGCAAACTATATAAAATCACAAAAAACAAAAAGCCCTTCAGTACTTATAGGATTCGATACTAGAAATAATTCTAAAAATTTTGCAGAAGAGACAGCTAAAGTTTTAGCTAATAATAAAATCAAAGTATATATTTTTAAAACACCCCATCCAACACCATTAGTATCTTTTGGTTGTAGATTAAAAAATTGTATTTCTGCTGTTATGATAACAGCTTCTCATAATCCAAAAGAATATAATGGCTTTAAAGTATACTGGAAGGATGGAGGACAGACAGTACCCCCTCATGATAAAAACATAATAAAAGAGGTAGATAAAATAGAAGATCTATCTTCAATAAAAACTGCTAAGATTAATGATCCTCTCATCAAATTTTTAGATCAAGAAATAGACAAAAAATATATAAAAAAAATCTCTTCTTTAAAACATTATCCCCAAATTCTAAAAAAAGGAAAAGATTTAAAGATTATCTATTCTAACCTTCATGGAACAGGTCTTCCATTAATAAAAACAGCTTTTAAAGATTGGGGATTTTCCAACTTATATATCGTTAAAGAACAGAGTTCTTTAGATGGCAATTTCCCCTATGCACAATCTCCTAATCCAGAAGACCCAAAAACTTTAGAATTAGGAATAAAATATCTTTTAGAAAAAGATGCAGATATTTTTATAACTACAGATCCAGACGCAGATAGAGTAGCTGTTGTTATAAATAAAAATAATACACCTGTCATCTTATCAGGAAATCAATTAGCTTGCCTAATATTGGACCATCTATGTAAATATTTAACTTCTTCTAAAAAAATGGTTAAAAATGCAGCTTTTATTAAAACAATAGTTACAACGGAGCTATTTAGTAAAATAGTAAAAAAATATAAAAAAAAATCTTTTGATGTTCTAACAGGGTTTAAATATATAGCAGAAAAAATAAATCTTTGGAAAAAAGAAAAAACCTATAAATTTATTTTTGGTGCAGAAGAATCTTTCGGTTATTTAATGGAAGATTTTTTAAGAGATAAGGATGGAATAAGCACCTCTTGTGTAATAGCAGAAATGTCTTTACTTGCTAAAAAAAATAATAAAACTCTTTTAGATCTTCTTTATGATCTATATAAAGAACATGGAATATTTAGAGAAAAATTATTTAATCTATCTTACGAATCCGATAAAGATAAAATGGAAAATATCATGAATACTCTTAGGAAAAGTTCTTTAAAAAAAATTGCTAATTATGAAATTTTAATAGTCGAAGATTATTTAACAAAAAGCAAGTTAAATATAAAAACAAATAAAAAGACTTTTTTAAAATTGCCCTATTCAAATGTCTTAAGATACTGGTTAACGGATAACACAAAAATAGTTATCCGTCCATCTGGTACAGAACCTAAAATAAAAATATATATAGGAGCATCAGAAATCAATTTTTCAAATATTGAAGAAGGCATAAAACTATGTGATGAAAGGATAGATTCTATCTTTAAAGCTATAAAAGTCTTTTTTTAATCTTTTTTTTCAGGATATTCTATTCTTACATGGCGAGTAGCTATCAAAGTATGTAATAAAACATCTTTTATCTCTTTTAATTCCTTAAATGTTAAATCACACTCATCAAATTGATTATCATCTATCTTATCTTTAATAACTTCCTCAATTTTCTTCATTAAAGATTGTTTTGTAAATCCTTTTTCTAATCTAGATATTGCTTCTATTCCATCAGCAATCATAATGATTGCAGCTTCTTTAGATTGAGGTTTTGGCCCAGGATAACGAAATTTATTTATATCTACTTTCGATTTATCCCCTCCATGAAGTTCTAATTCTTTTGCATAAAAATAATATACAAGAGTTGTTCCATGATGCTGTTCGATAATATCTATAAAAGATTGAGGTAATTTATATTTTTTAGCAAGAATAACACCATCTTTTACATGAGAAATAATAACTTGAGCTGATTCTATTGGAGTTAATAGTTGGTGAATATTAACTCCCTGTTGTTGATTTTCAGTAAAAAAATTAGCATTATTCAACTTTCCAATATCATGATATAAAGTAGCTACCCTGCAAAGAAGACCATTGGCTCCTATTGCCTGTGCGGTTACTTCGGCTAAATTACCCAAAACCAAAGAATGTTGGTATGTTCCAGGCATTTCTAAAGTTAATTTTTTTAAAAGTTCATTATTTGGATCCATATATTCCATTAGTGTTATGTCAGTCATAACATTAAATAAAGACTCTAAAAGAGGTAATATACCTACAACCAAAATAGCTATGATGATCATAAAAATAGAACTTTTTAAAACATCTTTTAGAAAATAAGAAAAAGAATAAAAATCAAAAAGATTAAATACTAAAATTATTGATATAGCCCAAATCAAAGAGATAAAACAAACCTCAAAAACCTCTTTTCTCTTTCTTAGTGATTTAGTTGTTACAATAATTGCAATAGATGCTCCTATGTTAAGAAGCAAAAAATGGTTATGATCAACAGCTAAAAAAACAGTTAAAATAATAGTTAAAAAAGATGTACCATATAAAGCTATCCTCGAATTAAAAAGCATCAATAACAATATAGATGCAAAAGGAACAATAATAGGATATCTTACAGATAAAAAATTCACTGAATTTTGCAAAATTAAAAATTCAACAATCTTTGCAAAAGCTAAAGTTAAAATAAAAATACAGACTAAAAGCGAAAGTTTTTGTAAAGATTTTAAAATATCCTTATGTTCTCTTTTTAAATAAAAATAACTTAAACAAACAAAAATAAAGGATAAAAGAATATTACCAAAAATAAAAAATGGAGAGAATTTTTTCTTTTCAATGACCTCTTTCATAATCGATACCATCTTTACATGTTTATCTGTAACTTTTTCTCCATATCCTATTATCTTAGTACCTTTAGCAATATGTGTGTATTTTTGTGGAATAGTTTTGGAAATATCTTCTTGAATTATTTTACTCTCTTTAACATCTTTAGATAATAAAAAAGACTTACTATTAAAATACCCTATAATCAAATTAAAAATATCTTCATTAACTTGAAAAAGTTCCTCTTTTAATTTTTTTTTAAAAATATCTTTTTTAAAATATCCTTTTGGTAAATAAGGATAATCTTTTGAATCATCAAAAAATACCAAATAATTATTATTTGGTATTTTATATTTCTCCATTATATTTTTAGTATTTTCATCTACAAAACGCAATCTTCTTAAAATACCTTTTAAAACATCAGCTGTTTTATATATATTTTCTAAATCATCTCTTAATTTTTCTGTTGATGATATCTCATTCAAAAAATCATAATGAACCTGTCTTAAAATCTCTTCATCTATTTTATATATCTCTCCAATATTTTTAAGAAGATCCTGTTTAGATATTATCATTCCCTCTTCATCCGGAAATTCAAAATCTATTTTAGTAACAATATATTTATCAGAAATAGTATTTAACTCTAATGTCTCTACCTCCACCTCCTTAAAATAAAAAAACAAAAAGAGTGCAATAAAAAATATAATTCCTATAAAAAACTTCCATTTAAAATCACCCTTTTTCAAAAACTCTAAATTGGTCATTATTTCTACCTATTTTAATATTATCTAATATACAAATTTTCTACAAATTCTGGTTAAATAAATATTTTAATAGACTACAAAAAAAAATGTTTTAAAATAATATTATGAAAGAAAGATATCAAATTTTTGCAAGAAAATATAGACCTCAAACCTTTAATGAAGTAGTAGGACAGAAAACTATAATTACAACTTTAAAAAACTCTATTAAATTTAATAAAACTTCTCAAGCATATCTATTTTCTGGAGCTAAAGGTACTGGAAAAACTTCAATTATGCGAATCTTAGCAAAAGCTCTTATCTGTAACAATCTGAAAAATTCAGAACCATGTAATGAATGTTCTTTATGTCTAGAAATAATAAACTCTTCATCTCTAGATGTAATAGAAATAGATGGAGCTTCTAACAGAGGAATAGATGATATTCGTCAAATAAATGAAACGATAGGATATGCTCCAAGTAATGGAAAGTATAAAATATATATCATCGATGAAGTGCACATGCTTACTAAAGAAGCTTTTAATGCTCTTTTAAAAACTTTAGAAGAACCTCCTTCTACTGTAAAATTTTTTTTCGCTACAACTGAACCTCATAAAGTACTTCCAACTATTATCAGTAGGTGTCAACGTTTCGATTTAAACCGAATCCCCATTGATCTTATCGTAGAAAAAATTACAAAAATTACAGAGGATCAAAAAAGAAATGTATCAAAAGAAACATTAAATATAATTGCTCATTATGCAGAAGGCAGTTTAAGAGATGCTGAATCTATGTTAGACCAATTATTATGTTATACTGATGGAGATATAAAAGAAGAAACTGCAAATGAAATATTTGGATTAATTCCTCAAGATCTTTTTTTTGAATTAGATAAAGCTATACATTCTCAAAACATCTCATATGTTTTTTCTCTTACTGATGAGTTATATAAAACTGGAAAGGATTTTTCATTTTTTTTAGAAGAGCTAATAGAACATTTTAGAAAAATGTTTCTTATTAAATTAAATAAGCATCTATTGTTTATATCGGAACATATTTTATCAAAATATAAAGAAAATGCATCAAAATATTCATCTGAACAAATTATAACTATTTTAGAAATGTTAATATATTCATTAGAAAAATTGAAAAAACACATATCTAAAAAAAATTTTTTAGAAACTATTCTTTTTAAAATCATAAAAAGTAAAAACAAGATACCTATAGAAGTGTTAATAAAAAGATTACAAACACTAGAAAAATCAATAAATAAAGAAAAATCTATCTACCAAGAAATACCTTTTAATATAGATATTTCACAAAAAGCTTCTGAAGAAAATAACAATATTCCTAAAGATTATGATAAAACATCAAAAGATTCTAAAAATGTCGATTATGATACCCTTCTTAACTTTACCGCGGTGGAGTTCAACAGTATTTTAAAAAAAGAATAAAATTTATTATAAAAACATTTTTTTAAAAATTTTTAATCTATAAATAAAACTATTTCATCCCGAATAGATCATCAACATAACTGGATATAAAAACTTTATAAACTTGCACTTTTGTTACAACAATTTATTTTATTAACAACCAAAAAATTTTTTTAAAAAAGAAAAAACTTTTAAAAATATTTTTTTACCATTAGCTTTTTATATAAAAAAAAATTAACTACAAAAAGTGACTTTTTGATATAATATAGCAAATGAGTATTGTTCAAAATGATCCTAATGCAATTACCAATATAGAAAAATTTCGATCTCCTATTGTCATAACAGCAAAAATTATATTAATAATTACAGCAATATTTTCTTTAATAGCTGCTACTCTTTCAGCAATTTTACTCTTTAAATATCCTAAAAGAGTTATTCAGGTATTTGGAAAATTTGGTAAACTAATAATCTCTTCAAAATCTCTTAAGGTATTGATTCCTTCTATGCTAGGAACTTTTTCGATAGCCATCACTATCCCTACTTTTTTAATAAAAACAACAAAAAAGAAAATGTCTGATGATCCTCTTGTAACAGTTTGGAAAAAGTTGAGAGAAGAAGACTCTAATTTACCTGATATTAATAATCCCCAACAAATAAGAACTTGGCTAACATCGAAGGAAAATGAAGAAACCATTAACTCTTATTCTTGTCTGGATTTAAGAAATTTAAATTTAAGTGAGCTACCTCAAGAGATCTATTATTTTAAAAACTTGAAAACATTAAATCTTTCAAATAATCAATTAACCTCTTTACCTGAAAGCTTCGGGAAACTACAAAATTTAAATACATTATTTCTTTCAAATAATCAATTAACCTCTTTACCTGAAA